>ERZ791891.5-NODE-5-length-211268-cov-11.566319_pt1 | contig 211268 bp, 198 predicted proteins | sample MGYA00510155_ERZ791891 | MGnify/ENA primary metagenome ERZ791891 (study PRJEB30046, sample SAMN00792061) | human gut metagenome | study: EMG produced TPA metagenomics assembly of the A metagenome-wide association study of gut microbiota in type 2... | reverse complement strand
CCGGAGCCTGTGCCCCAGCCACCTGCGCCGCCGCCCGCGCCGAAGTTCGGATCGACGCCGGCATGGCCGAACTGGTCGTACCTGCCGCGCTTATCCTTATCGGAGAGCACCTCGTAGGCCTCGTTGACCTCCTTAAATTTCGCCTCGGCGTCAGCGTCACCGGGGTTGAGATCGGGATGATACTGCTTCGCCTTCTGACGGTATGCTTTTTTTATCTCGTCCTCAGTGGCATTTTTGCTGACCCCGAGCACCTCGTAAAAATCTCTTTTATCAGCCAAGGGAAATTACTCCTTTTTACTTACAATGTACTATTGAGGGACTGCAAAGCAATCCCTCAGCCAGTCATACTTTTTTGCAAAGCAGCGCTTTGCACCGGAGCGTCGTGGCGCCGCCCCATAACGGCATATTATAACACCGTTTCATATTGTGCCGCTCGCGCGGCATCGGGTCGTCGGGTCGCCGACCCCTACAAGCGTGCACCGCCTGAACTGCGAGAAATTGTGCAGAGCAAGGCGTGGAGTTCTGCCCGCGAGGGAGCGTACATCGGTACATGACCAAGTTCTCAGGTTCTCACAACGCCGTATCGCGCGAAATTACGCATTGCCGGCTGTCAATTCCTGCGAAAGGTAGGCAATAGCGGAATTTTGTGCGAGACAAGGCGTGAGGTTCTGAGAACGCGGGAGCGTACGTTGGTACGTGACCGAACGGGCATGGTTCTCACAACGCAGTATCACGCGAAATTACGCACTGCCGGCTGTCAATTCCTGCGAAAGGTAGGCAATAGCGGAATTTTGTGCGAGACAAGGCGTGAGGTTCTGCCCGAGAGGGAGCGTACGTTGGTACGTGACCGAACGGGCATGGTTCTCACAACGCAGCATCACGCGAAATTACGCATTGCCGACTTAGTCGTTGTCTTCGGGGACGTCGGTGTAGTTCGCCTCAGTGTATCCCGCATCATTGCCGGGCTGAGCGCCGTCGGCACCCTGCTGAGCCTGAGCCTGCTCGGCTGCTGCCTTGTAGACCTTCTCGGAGATCTCATAGAACTTAGCGGTGAGTTCCTCCTGGCGGGACTTGATGAGGTTGATATCCTCGCCCTTGAGGGCTTCTTTAAGGGCATCGACCTTGTCGTTGATGTCCTTCTTGTCGTCCTCGGAGAACTTGTCGCCGTCCTCGCTGACGAGCTTCTCGCACTGATAGACCATCTGGTCTGCGCCGTTTCTGATATCAACTTCCTCGCGGCGCTGCTTATCTTCCTCAGCGAACTTCTCAGCCTCGTCAACAGCCTTCTGGATATCCTCCTTGGACATGTTGGACGAAGAGGTGATGGAGATCGACTGCTCCTTGCCGGTGCCCAGATCCTTTGCGGAAACATGGACTATGCCGTTTGCATCGATATCGAAGGTAACTTCGATCTGCGGCACGCCTCTGCGCGCGGGCATGATGCCGTCGAGGTGGAACACGCCGAGGGTCTTGTTATCCTTAGCGAAGTCTCTCTCGCCCTGGAGGACATGGACTTCAACTGAGGGCTGATTATCAACTGCGGTCGAGAAGATCTGGCTCTTCTTGACGGGGATTGTGGTGTTTCTGTCGATGATCTTGGTGTTTATGCCGCCCATGGTCTCGATACCGAGTGACAGCGGGGTAACATCAAGAAGAAGCAGTCCCTTGACATCGCCTGCAAGGACGCCGCCCTGGATAGCAGCACCGATAGCGACGCACTCATCGGGGTTGATGCCCTTGAAGGGCTCGACGCCTGTGTACTTCTTAACAGCTTCCTGAACAGCGGGGATACGGGACGAACCGCCGACCATAAGAATCTTGTGAAGATCGGAAGTCTTGAGTCCGGAGTCCGAGATAGCCTGGCGTACAGGACCCATTGTCGCTTCAACGAGGTCTGCGGTCAGCTCGTTGAACTTAGCTCTGGTGAGGGTCATCTCAAGGTTGAGCGGAGTGCCGTCGGAATTCATGCCGATGAAGGGCAGGTTGATGGTGGAAGTGGTGACGTTGGAAAGCTCGATCTTCGCTTTCTCGGCAGCCTCTTTCAGTCTCTGCATAGCCATCTTGTCGCCGCGAAGGTCAACGCCCTCGCTCTTCTTGAACTCGTCGGCGATCCAGTCGATAACTCGCTGGTCGAAATCGTCGCCGCCGAGGCGGTTGTTACCGGCAGTTGCAAGAACTTCCTGAACGCCGTCGCCCATCTCGATGATGGAGACATCGAATGTGCCGCCGCCGAGGTCATAAACCATGACCTTCTGGTCGTTCTCTTTATCGATACCGTAAGCAAGAGCCGCCGCTGTGGGCTCGTTGATTATTCTCTTGACCTCAAGGCCTGCTATCTTACCGGCATCCTTTGTAGCCTGACGCTGGGAGTCGGTGAAGTAAGCGGGAACGGTGATAACAGCCTCGGTGACCTTCTCGCCGAGATAAGACTCTGCGTCGGTTTTGAGCTTCTGCAGGATCATTGCGGAAATCTCCTGAGGGGTGTACTTCTTGTCATCAATCTTAACTTTGTAGTCGGAACCCATCTGTCTCTTGATGGAGGAGACGGTTCTGTCGGGATTTGTGATAGCCTGACGCTTTGCGACCTGGCCGACAAGTCTCTCGCCGGTCTTGCCGAATGCGACGACGGAAGGCGTAGTTCTTGCGCCCTCGGCGTTGGGGATAACGACGGGCTCGCCGCCCTCGATAACTGCTACACATGAATTTGTTGTACCTAAGTCAATACCTATAACCTTTGACATAATAAATTACCTCCGAAGTAATGAATTGTTTAATTTATATTCCAAAATGCCTTGCGGCATCAGTTGGCAACCTGAACGACTGCGGGTCTAATGACCGTGTCGCCGAGCTTATAGCCCTTTGTGAACACTTTGACGATAACATTCTCGCCGACATTCTCATCCTCGACATGCATGACAGCCGAGTGGATATTCGGGTCGAACGCGTCGCCCTCGGCGCCGAACGCCTCAATGTCGAGCGCTTTGAGAATATCACCGAACTGCCTGTATATCTGCTCGACTCCCTTGCGGTAGCTGTCGGCATCCGCCTCAGCGTTCATCGCCGCGCGCTCAAAATTATCTATGACCGGGAGAAGCTTCTCGACGACATCCGTTTTTGAGCGGATTTTTATGTCGTCCTTCTCGCGCAGCGAACGCTTGCGGAAGTTATCGTATTCCGCCGCGAGGCGCAGGAAGTTGTCGGCACTCTCCTTGAGTGACTGCTGAGCCTTTTCGAGCTCTTTTTCGAGCTCGGCTATGCGGTCTTTCTTCGAGGACTTCGAGGCTTTCTTTTCAGCCTTCTTTGTGTCCTCTGCCGGAGCGGTCTCGGGGGTGGTGTTCTCCTCCGCCTGCTCAGGCTTTTTCGTGCTCTCGCTCATTGGTGTTACATTCCTTTCGTTATTCTTCAAGTGCTTTTTCCATCGTTTTGCTGATACACTGAGAAATATATTTAAGACCGGGAACCAGTCTGCGGTAGTCCATTCTTGTCGGTCCGATAATGCCTATCGAACCGCTGCTGTCCTCGCCAACGGTGTACCGCGCGAGAATAACGCTCGAATTGTCGAGCTGAACGAAGCCGTTCTCTCTGCCGATTCTTATCTCAAGCTCGCCCTTCATGCTGTCTGCGAGGGTTCGCAGCGGAGTGCCGCGGCTCAAAAACTCGAGCAGCTCATACGCTCTGCCTGCATACTCTCTGTGGTGCAGCAGATTTGACTGACCGGAGAGGAACACATGCGGCTGTGCGGCGCTCTGCGACAATTCGGCGACCGCCGAAAGCATTGGGAACATCGCAAGTGACTCCATTCCGAGCCGCGCCGCTATCGACTGGAGATAAGCGGGGGTCAGGCTGCTGACCGGCACGCCGATAAGCATCGCCTGCGCGACATTATAAAACGTTTCGCAGATTGTCGTGTCTATCGCGGAGTCAAGCCTGAACAGCTTGCTTCTGAGGATACCGTTGCTCGCCAAGAGCACTATCATCGCGGTGTGCGGTGAAATCGGAACCAATTCGACGCGCTTTATCTTCGTGTTCTCGCCCGACGGCGTCGTCATAACGGCGGCGCACTGTGTGAGATAAGCGAGCGCTTCGCCCGCGTGCCTCAGGAGGCTCTCGGGGTCGCCGTTCGCATTGCCGATACCCGCGTCGATAAGCCTGCGCGATTCCTCGCTGAGCTCGCTCTCGGGGACGAGGTTATCGACATAATATCGATAGCCCTCGCCGGTGGGGACACGCCCCGCCGAGGTGTGCGGCTGATCAAGCAGCCCGAGATAGCCGAGATCCGCCATCTCGTTTCGCACGGTGGCGGAGGAAACGGACATATCAAGAGAATCAAGCAGAGCCTTTGAGCCAACGGGCTCGCCGGTCTTTATATACTGCTCGACAACGGCTGCAAGGATCTTCTCTTTTCTCTCGCTGAGTTCCATTTGTCTCTGCCTTTCGTTTTGTTCGTTAGCACTCTCAATGTCCGAGTGCTAACTTACAATTCATACTATACAACTCCTTGCAGATTTTGTCAACAATTTATTTGTAAACACTTTGTGAACTCCGCATTGACATAGAAAAAATCTGCGATATAATAAGTATATGCACGAAAAAAGCAAGATCCGAGGAGCATACTCATGAAATACAATTATATTATATTTGACCTCGACGGCACTCTGCTGAACACGCTCGACGACCTGCGGGACAGCACCAACTACGCCCTGCGCCGATTCGGCTTTCGCGAGCGCACAACGGACGAGGTCAGAAGATTTGTCGGCAACGGCGTGGCGAGGCTCATACACTTAGCCGTTCCCGAGGGCACGGACGAAAAAACGGAGGCCGACTGCCTTGCGGTGTTCAAGGCGCACTACAAAGATAATATGACCAACAAAACCGCGCCCTACCCCGGGATAATAGAGCTTCTGAAAAAATTGCGAGCTCTCGGAGTCAAGATAGCGGTAGTCTCGAACAAATTCGAGCCCGCCGTTGTCGGGCTGTGCGAGGACTACTTCGGCGGACTCGTTGACGCCGCGGTCGGTCAGACCGAGGACAGGCAGAAAAAGCCCGCTCCCGACGGCGTTTTATACGCGATGAAGCTGCTCGGCGCAGACCCCGCAAGAACTGTTTATTCCGGCGATTCCGATGTCGATGTGCTCACGGCACGGAACTCAAATCTGCCGTGCATCGGCGTGTCGTGGGGATTCCGCGACAGAAAGGTGCTCGTTGACGGCGGCGCTTCTTATATCGCCGACAGTGCGGAAGATATATTAAGTATTATGGAATAACGGCTTTTTGGGGAGGGGGAAACAATGTCCGAATCTATTTACGAATTTTTATGGTATGTCAACAACATAATGCTCGCTCTGCTTCAGGGCGGCTTTCTTTGGTATAACCTGACGCCTAAGTTTAATAAACACCTTGTCTTTTTGATAACCACCGTTCCGTTTGTGTTTTTTGTTGTCTCGCAGAAATTCGTGACCTTTGTTGCCCCGTCGTTTCTGGTTCTGCTGCCGCTCGCGTATTATTTCATCTGCGCGGCGGTGCTCTACAAAGACAAGTTTCGAACGAAGGCATTTGTGTCGATAGCAATTTTTGCGTTGGAATCCTGCTTCACCGCCGTTTTTGTTACAGTATCGAATATACTGAAGATAGGCGGCAGCGACCCTGAGGCCAATCTGGTTCTCATGCCGTTTCTGCTCGTGTACACAGTGGTTTTTCTTGTGTTTACATATTTCAGAAAGCGAAAGCTTGAGGGCGGGTCAATAAAACCGACTTCGATGCTTGCATTTATCATCTTTCCGCTGAGTCAAATGCTGCTGCTCGACACCTGCATAATCCTGTTAAATCACTTCAATTGGGCGGGCGAGAACAGCCCTCTTTCCCTTTTTAAAGACCGTGATCGCACAACAATAATAGTTTTTGCCGTCGTCGCAATTTTCAGTATCGCCGCGGACGTCATACTTTTCTATGTCATGAACCGCTCTTCGCAGAACGAAAAGCTGCGCGAGGCGCTGAAGATGCAGGAATATCAGAACAGCGTCAACCTCGAATACTACAAGAATGTCGAGAAAAACAGCGTTGAGGCGAGAAAGATACGTCACGACCTCGCCAACATGGTGCAGACCGCCTACGAGATAATGGAGAACGGTACGGACAGCGACAAGGAGTCGGCAAAGAAGATGTTCGCTCAGCTCAAGGCAGAAGTTTCTGATATAAAAATTGAGCGTTTCTGCCAAAATACCCTCGTCAATGCGATAGCCTCTAACAAAGCGGCTGAATGCAGAAAGAACGAAATCGATTTTGACTTTGACCTGCGCGTTCCGGAGACTCTCGGCATAGAAGAAGTCGATATCTGCAAGGCGTATGTCAACATTTTTGACAACGCGATAAACGCGGCGAAGGCAATCGACGGGAAAAGATATGTAAAGATAAAGAGCTTTACAAACAAAGACGACGGTATGCTCTATATTTCCGGCGAAAATGACATTGCGCCGGACTACGAAGAGAAGAAAAAGGCAAGAACAGGCGAGCACGGCTACGGTTTGAAGATTCTCAGAGACACTGCTGAAAAATACGGCGGGCGGCTTGTGATCGACGACAAGGGAGACACCTTTACAGTCGTCATGACGATGCGCGCGGCCGCGGACAGCCCGAAAAGCTGATTCCGGCGCGGAAAACAAAAAAAAAAAAGAAGGTCATAATCGCAGCAACCGCTCGAATTATGACCTTCGAATTTTTTCTTCAGCTCTGCATTAAAATGCAGCCTCTCTTATTTCGGAATGAACCAGAAAAGGTGCTCAAGAATAAATCTTACATACTCAAAGTACGCTTCTAAAATTCTCTGGATAATCTCCATTTCTTTTCCCTCCTCATTTTAATTACGCGATTCCGAAAATCAGCTTTATAAGCTCTATTATCGGGCCTATAGTGACCCAATAAAGTGCCTTGCCCGACCACTCGAGCGCCTTAAGCAACAGCTCCAATGCCGCTTCCATTTCGTCCCCTCCCTTCGCATTGTAAGATTGACTTATAACTGCATTTATAGTATAATCTCTATGCTTTGTTGTGTCAATCAACAAAAATTTACGATTTGTGCGCAACTGAACAAATCGGGGCTTTTTTGTTCAGTTGACAACCTACGGAGGCAAAGATTTCATGGAAAACCGCCGCATTTTAATAACAAAGCAGCTGCTTTGCGAGAGCTTCATTTCACTGCTCAAGCAAAAGCCCATAGACAAAATTTCGGTAACGGAACTCTGCCAAGCAGCCAACGTCAACAGAGGGTCTTTCTATGCCCACTATGCCGATGTTTACGACCTTTTGGGTCAAATAGAAGGCATTGTCTACGAGCGCCTCTGCGATGCCGTAAGAAACTGCAACTACACAAAAAGCGACTTCCCCCGGATAAACAAAATAATAGAGACCGTGGAGGCTGAGCGTTCATTTTGCGACGCACTGTTCGGCAAATACGGCAGCAAGCAGTTTTTGGACGAATGCTGCGAAATAAACCGCCGCGACATAACAAACGAGTGGAGACAAAAATTCCCCGACCTTGACGACCTGACCTTAAACACGACATACACATTTATGGTCAAGGGCTCCTTGGGCATAATCGAGGAATGGGTCAACAACGATTTTTCGCAGCCCGCCGACTTCATTTCGCTTTCAATATGCGATATGTACGCCGCCGTTCTTGCTAAGCTTGACGGTATGCAGAAAAGCGTTGCCGCCAAAAAATAAATCACAGACAGTCAAAAAAGCAAAAAGCTGTAAATTACCGATCGCCGCAGGTCAGGTAATTTACAGCTTTGCTTGTTTTGTCTATCAATCGTCGTCGAGCTTGAGAACCGCCATAAACGCCTCCTGCGGCACTTCGACCGTGCCGAACTGGCGCATACGTTTTTTGCCCTCTTTCTGCTTTTCGAGCAGCTTTTTCTTTCGGGTTATGTCGCCGCCATAGCACTTGGCAAGAACGTCTTTTCTCATCGCCTTGACTGTTTCACGGGCTATGACCTTGCCGCCGATGGCTATCTGGATCGGAATCTCAAACAGCTGGCGCGGGATATTATCCTTGAGCTTTTCGGCTATCTTTCTTGCGCGCCCGTACGCCTTGTCGGCGTGGATAATAAACGAGAGCGCGTCTATTATATCGCCATTCAGGAGAACATCGAGTTTAACGAGGTTCGAGCGGCGGTAATCGGTTATCTCATAGTCAAACGACGCATAGCCGCGGGTGCGCGACTTGAGAGAATCGAAGAAATCGTAGATTATCTCGTTGAGCGGCAGCTCATAGAGAATGTCCACGCGGTCGGAGGCGATATAGGTCATGTTCTTGAACACGCCGCGGCGCTCCTGGCACAAGTCCATTATCGCGCCGACATATTCGGGCGGAGAATAGATGTGCGCATTTGTGAACGGCTCTTCGCTGTAGTCTATATTGACCGGGTCGGGATAGTGGGTCGGGTTATCTATCTCTATAACGCTGCCGTCGGTCAGGTGTATCTTATATATAACGCTCGGCACGGTTGTTACGAGGTCGAGGTCATATTCGCGCTCAAGGCGCTCCTGTATTATCTCAAGATGGAGCAGACCGAGGAAGCCGCAGCGGAAGCCGAAGCCGAGCGCGCCGGAGGTCTCCGGCTCATATGAGAGCGAAGCGTCGTTTAACTGGAGCTTTTCGAGCGCGTCGCGCAGATTTTCGTAGTCTGCGCCATCGGCGGGATAGACTCCGCAGAAAACCATCGGGTTCACCTTGCGGTAGCCTGCAAGCGGCTCTTTTGCGGGATTCTCCGCAGTCGTTACGGTATCGCCGACGCGGGCGTCGCTGACGGTCTTTATCGAGGCGGTAATATATCCGACCTCGCCCGAGGTCAGCTCTTCGGCGGGCTCCATGCTCGTGGCGCGCATATAGCCGACTTCAACAACCGTGAACTGCGCGCCGGTCGCCATCATGCGCATGGTGTCGCCCGCCTTAATCCTGCCCTCTTTTATTCGCACGTAGACGATAACGCCCTTGTAGCTGTCATAGACAGAGTCGAAGATAAGCGCTCTGAGCGGCGCGTTGTCATCCGTTACGGGCGCGGGGATATCGAGAACGATGCGTTCGAGCACCTCTTCGACATTCTCGCCCGTCTTTGCCGAGACGCGCGGAGCGTTCGAGCAATCGAGGCCTATGACCTCCTCGACCTCGGAAGCAACTCTGTCGGGGTCGGCGGCGGGCAGGTCTATTTTATTGATAACGGGGACTATCTCAAGGTCGTGGTCGAGCGCCAGATATGTGTTCGCGAGCGTCTGCGCTTCGATTCCCTGCGACGCGTCGATTATGAGCACCGCACCCTCGCAGGCGGCAAGAGAACGCGAGACTTCGTAGTTGAAGTCGACATGGCCGGGAGTGTCTATAAGATTCAATTCATAGACCTCGCCGTCGCTCGCGGTATAGTCCATTTTGACCGCGTGCGCCTTTATAGTTATTCCGCGCTCGCGCTCAAGATCCATGTTATCAAGTATCTGAGCGGTCATATCGCGCTTCGCCACGGAGTCGGTGAGCTCGAGGAGTCTGTCCGCGAGGGTTGATTTGCCGTGGTCGATATGCGCTATGATGCTGAAATTTCTGATGTTTTCTTTCTTGGTAGACAATTTATTGATCCTTTCGTGGGTCTTTTAGTCAAGCTCGGTCACAAGGGTCTCTGCGGAAGGTTTGCCGATCCACATATCGCCGAAGCTCTGACCCGCTATCTCCTCGCAGCGTTTCATCTGCTCGGGGGTCAGTGAGCACTTGCCGGTCTCTTTCTTCTCTTTTATAGCCTCGGTTATCATCTTGTGATCCTCTCGGGTCATCTTATAGGTGAACACGCAGACATAGACGAGGCCGACGAAGATGAGCGGCAGGATGCAGTAAGTCACTTTCAGTCCGAATATGCCCTTGGCGGTCTGTTCGAGGGCATTCGCGCCCTCTGCGCCGGTGCGGAAGCCGAAGCCTTTAAGAATAAATCCGGTGAACGCGCTCATGAGACCGTTTATGGTCTTTTTGATGAGCGTATTGAAAGTTGAGATAACGCCCTCTCGGCGGCGTCCGGTTATCATCTCGTCAACATCCGTGACATCGGGCTGGATATTTGTGGCGGTGAATCCGGGGCCGGAGAAGCCGAAGTTATAGAGAACTATCGAAACAATGACGACCCAGAGCGGAGTGCTCTTGCCGATAAACAGGTTTATGATAAGTCCCGCCGCCATAAGCGGAGTCAGGAGCTTTCCGCACAGCTGCTTGCCCTTTTTCATCGTCAGCAGATAGTTGACGGGGAAGCCGGATGCTTCAGCCGCGCCCGCAATCGTTTGCAGGGTGTTGAAATAGCCGAAGCGCTGGGCACTGTATTTGATGAAATACTGGTTTGAGTTTGCATAGAAGCCCTTTGCCATGGTGTACATCGAGCTCAGGACGAAATAGCGTCTGAACGCCTTGTTGCGGAAAACCTGCTTGTACTCTTCAAAGAGCATAGTCGCATTGAAAGGCGGCAGCTTCATGTCGAGCGAGCTCGGCTCTTTCGTGCATTTGAAAGTCACGAGCAGCGGCAGCGAGAACCACAGACACAACACTGCGCCGAAGAACATGAACTTCGGTCTTGACGCGGCGGTCATCTCCATGTTCGTAAAGCCGAGCGACAGCGACACGAGCAGGAACGACGAGACCATGCCGACGGAGTTCATTATATACTGCACGGAGTTATACTGAGTGCGCAGGGAATAATCAGGCGCGATAACGGGCAGCATCGCAACATGCGGCACGGTGACGAGAGTCAGCGCCGTGTTATAGAGCATATACGCGAGCATGTAGTAGAGCATCGTCGCGGTCTTGTTGCCTGTAGCGGAAATGCCGAACGAGTTCCACAGGCAGAAATACGAGACAGCTATCGGGATAACGCCCCAGAGCAGATATCTTCTGTGTCTGCCGTATTTCGAACGCGTGCGGTCGGTTATAATACCCATGACGGGGTCGGTTACGGCGTCCCAGATATGAGCCATGGCGATAACCATACCCGCCTGATCGACGCTGAGCTTTTCGACCTCGGTCAAAAACGACAGAAAATAGAGCGAGATGATGTATCCGCCGCCGCCGAAAAGTATGCTCGCGGCATTGTAGCCCACCATCGGGCCTATCTTCTGAAAGAATGACGAAACTTTTGATTCCTGTCTTGCCACAGTCTTCCCCTCTTTGCATTGTTTTCTCAAATATCTACCCATTATAGATAATACTATAATTTTACATTAAAACACAGATTTGTCAATACAGTGTTGAAAAAGCCCCGAATGGGCAAAAAAATATTTTTTAAGGCGGCTTTGGCGAAAAAGTTTTTATTGCGCTTTTTATATCGATATTTCATTACTGTTTATGTTTTTAAGCCCTTTTACAGCATTATTTTCGGCAAAATGCACAGACAAAAACACATACCCGAAAAAGCGCACAAAAAGACGGGCGGACAAGGGCTCAAAATCTCTTTTACGCGCCTTGACTTTTGGCATTTTTTAGATTATTATAGGCTACAATGAATAATAGGGGAGTAAGCGCTTATGCTAAATAATACCGAAAAAACAATGGAAAAAATCGTCGCTCTGTGTAAAAACAGAGGCTTCATTTTCGCCGGCAGTGACATCTACGGCGGACTTGCGAACACCTGGGATTACGGCCCGCTCGGCGCAAGAATGAAGAACAACGTCAAGGACACCTGGCGCAAGAGATTCATTCAGGAGCGCAGGAACAGCTACGAAGTTGACGCGGACATTCTCATGCATCCGAGAGTCTGGGAGGCAAGCGGTCACATCGCCAGCTTCTCCGACCCGCTTCTCGACTGCAAGGAGTGCAAGATGCGCCACAGAGCGGACACGCTCATCGAGAACTTTGATCCCGACGCCCACCCCGACAAGATGACGAAAGAGGAGATGTTTGAGTACATCAAGGCTCATTCGATCCCCTGCCCCCACTGCGGCAAGCACAATTTCACGGACATCAGGGAATTCAACCTCATGTTCCAGACCTACCGCGGAGTCACCAACGACGCAAAGAGCGTTATCTATCTGCGCCCCGAAAACGCGCAGGGTGAATATGTAAACTTCCTCAACGTCCAGCGTTCGATGAGAGCGAAGCTGCCCTTCAGCATCGGTCAGATCGGCAAGGCGTTCAGAAACGAGATAACCCCCGGCAACTTCACTTTCAGAACCATCGAGTTCGAGCAGATGGAGTTCCAGACCTTCTGCAAGAAGGGTTCCGACAGCGAGCTCTACGACTACTTCAAGCAATTCGGCAAGAAGTATTTTGAGGATCTCGGCATAGCTCCCGAGCATCTTCGCTTCCACGACCATGAGAAGCTCGCCCACTACGCGAAAGCCGCGTGCGACATAGAGTTCCTCTTCCCGTTCGGCTGGGGCGAGATAAACGGCACCCACAACAGAACGGACTTCGACCTGACGAGACATCAGGAATACAGCGGTCAGAAAATGGACTACCTCGATCCCGAGACGAACGAGAAGTTCATTCCCTATATAATAGAATCCACCTACGGACTCGACAGAACCGTACTCGCGCTGCTGTGCGAAGCATATGACGAGGAAGTTATCGACGCAGAGAAGAACGACACCCGCGTGGTGCTCCATCTCTCCCCCGTCGTCGCGCCCTACAAGGCCGCGGTGCTTCCCCTCTCGAAGAAGCTTTCGGAAGAGGCTATAAAGATCTGCGACGACTTGAGCCGCAAGTTCATGGTCGATTTCGACGAGACCGGCTCCATCGGCAAGCGCTATCGCCGCCAGGACGAGATCGGTACCCCGCTGTGCATCACCTATGACTTCGACTCCGTCGAGGATCACTGCGTGACTGTGCGCGACCGCGACACGATGAAGCAGGAGCGCATCGCTATAGACGAGCTCGAGAGCTACATCGCTTCGCGCATCGAGTTCTGATTCAAATAAGTTTATAAAATCCAAAGGAGAGCGAAATATATGAAAGTAAATTTCACTGAGACTGTCCTCAGAGACGCGAACCAGTCGCTTATCGCGACCCGTATGCCCTATGAGGATTTCGAGGCAATACTGCCCGAGCTTGACAAGGCGGGCTACTATTCGCTCGAGTGCTGGGGCGGCGCTACGTTCGACTCCTGCCTGCGATATCTCAACGAAGATCCGTGGGAGCGCCTGCGCAAGATCCGCAAGGCGTGCCCGAACACCAAGCTGCAGATGCTCCTCAGAGGTCAGAATCTTCTGGGCTATAAGCATTATCCCGACGATGTCGTCCGTCTTTTTGTCAGAAAGAGCGTTGAAAACGGTATCGACATCATCCGTATATTCGATGCGCTCAACGACCTGAGAAACATCGAGACCGCCGTTGACGAGACTATCAAGTGCGGCGCTCACGCATCGGGCACCATCTGCTACACCACGAGCCCCATCCACAACATCGAAAGCTACATCAAGCTCGCAAAAGATCTCGAGAGCATGGGCGTTCAGTCCGTGTGCATCAAGGACATGGCGGGCATCATGGATCCCCAGACGGCATATGATCTTGTCAAGGGCATAAAGGAGAACATCAGTCTCCCCGTTATCGTTCACACCCATTCGACCACGGGTCTCGGCCCTGTGACATTGCAGAAGGCTGTTGAAGCCGGCGCGGATGTTATCGACACCGCTATCTCCTGCTTCTCCAACGGCACCTCTCAGCCGCCCACAGAGACCATGGCTTATATCCTCCAGAAAGAGGGCTACGAAGTTCCGCTCGACATGGCTCAGCTCAAGAAGATCAACGATTTCTTCAAACCCGTCCGCAACGACGCGCTCAAGAGCGGTCTGCTCAACCCCGTCGTGCTGACCACCCAGACCGACGCGCTCAACTATCAGATCCCTGGCGGAATGCTTTCGAACCTTGTCGCTCAGCTCACCGCTCAGAACAAGCTCGACAAGCTCGACGAAGTTCTCGCAGAGACTCCGAGAGTCCGCGAAGACCTCGGTTATCCTCCGCTCGTCACCCCGATGAGCCAGATGGTCGGCGTTCAGGCGACCGCAAATGTGCTCGCGGGCGAGAGATACAAGAACATCTCCAAGGAAGTCAAGAACTATATCAAGGGCGAATACGGCAAGGCTCCCGGCAAGATAAACGAGGAGCTCCAGAAGAAAGTTCTCGGCGACGAAGAGCCGATAACCTGCCGCTACGCAGACCTGCTTGAGCCCGGTCTCCCCGCCGCAATAGAGTATCTCGGCGACAGAGCGACCTGCGACGAGGATGTTCTCTCCTATATCGCTTTCCCGACTCAGGCGGAAGCATTCTTCGACAAGCGCGACGAGAGAAAGAAAAACACTTTCACATATAAGATCGAGAGACTCGACTGAGCCTCGGCAGAAAGGATAGGTTTTATCAATGTTTGATAATTTTGACATGGGTATGCCCCTGGGCGAAAAGCTTGTTTTCGCTCTTCAGGTCTCCCTCTTCGGAATACTTATGGTATTCCTGCTGCTCATTATCCTTGCCGTGCTGATAATGATAATCTCCCGCGTCGTCAGACTCGGTGAGAATCTTGCAGGCAAGAAGGGCAAGAAGAATGCTGCTTCCGATGAACCCGCACCCGTGCAGCAGAGCGCTGCTGCCGGAACTCCTCTGCCCGGCACTCAGTCGCAGGGCACGCTCGAACTTGACGGCGTTGACGAGCCGACCGCCGCGGTCATCATGGCTATAGTCAGCGACGAGAGCGGCATCCCGCTCAACAGGCTGCTGTTCAAATCCATAAAGAAGAAAGACTGATGCGGCTCGCCGCCAACACCTGAAAGGAACGATCATCATGAAATATGTTGTTACATTAAACGGCAAAAACTACGAGGTTGAGGTCGAGGAGACCGACGCCGTTATCACCGCTGTTACCGACGCCGCTCCCGCAGCTCCCGTTGCTGCAGCCGCACCCGCTGCCCCCGCAGTAGCTCCCGCTCCTGCCGCCGCTCCCGCAGCCGCCGCAGACGGTCAGAAGGTTCTCTCGCCCATGCCCGGCACGATACTGAGCGTCAATGTCTCGGTCGGCTCTGCCGTCAAGGCGGGCGAAGTCATCCTCATTCTTGAGGCTATGAAGATGGAAAACGAAATAGTCGCTCCCTGCGACGGCACCGTAAAGCAGCTCGCCGTCCAGAAGGGCTCGACCGTCGCTACGGACGCACTGCTCGCCGTAGTCGGCTAAGGGGGATAGCAAATGGACATACTCGGAATCTTGAAAGGCTTCTGGGAGAGCTCGGGTCTCGCCGTGCTCACCTGGAGAGAAGGCGTAATGATCCTCGTATCGTTCGTCCTGCTCTATCTGGCCATCGCTAAAAAATTCGAACCGCTGCTGCTTCTTCCCATCGCGTTCGGCATCCTGCTCGCGAACCTGCCCGGCGCAGGTCTTATGGATGACCCGACCGGTATCATCGACCCGCTGAGTACGACGATACGGGAGGGCGCGCACTGGTATGACATCGGAATCCTGCGTCTTATCTACGCAGGCGTCAAGAGCAGTATCTTCCCGTGCCTTATCTTTATGGGCGTCGGCGCAATGACGGACTTTGGTCCCCTGCTCGCAAACCCGATGAGCCTGCTGCTCGGCGCTGCCGCTCAGCTCGGCATCTATGTTGCATTCACCATCGCTATCCTGCTCGGCTTCACCCCGCAGGAGGCTGCCGCTATCGGCATCATCGGCGGCGCGGACGGCCCGACGGCTATATTCCTTGCATCAAAGCTTGCAGCTCACCTGCTCGCTCCCATAGCCGTTGCGGCATATTCGTATATGGCTCTTATCCCGATTATTCAGCCGCCCATCATGAAGCTTCTTACCACGAAGAAAGAGCGCTCGGTCGAGATGAAGCAGCTCAGAACCGTCAGCAAGACAGAGAAGATTATCTTCCCCGTCGTCGTGCTTGTCATCTGCGCTTTCATGCTTCCCTCCGTCGCTCCGCTTATCGGCATGTTCATGCTCGGCAACCTGTTCAGAGAGAGCGGCGTTGTTGAAAGACTCAGCGACACCGCACAGAACGCTCTGACCAACATCGTCACCATCCTGCTCGGCGTTACCGTCGGCGCAACGGCGAACGGTCAGACCTTCCTGTCGAAGCAGACCATATTCATTATCATCCTCGGTCTGACTGCATTCTGCTTCTCGACCGCAGGCGGCGTGCTTCTCGGCAAGCTCATGTATCTTGTCACCAAGGGCAAGGTCAACCCCCTCATCGGCTCCGCAGGCGTCTCCGCCGTTCCCATGGCTGCGCGCGTTTCGCAGGTCGAGGGACGCAAGGCAAACCCGACGAACTTCCTGCTCATGCACGCAATGGGTCCGAACGTCGCGGGCGTTATCGGCTCGGCTGTTGCCGCCGGTTTCCTGCTCCTGCTGTTCGGCAAATAATTAAAGATAAAATAAAAAATCCGGCAGTCCTGTTTTCATGCAGAACTGCCGGTATTTTTTATGTTTAGGCGGCGCGCTTTTTGGCAAGATGCCGACCGAGGAAATATAAAATATAGACAAACAATAAGCGCAGCGGCTCGAATATCAGAGACGAATCGGGCATATTTTCGAGCATGGTCTTGCTGCGGAATAGCTTTTCGGCTATCAGCCCATACGAGGGATAGAGCGACGCGCAGTAGCCGTAGAGCAGCGGATAGACGACAACGAGCGAGAGTATCAGATAGCCGGAGAAGCCGAAGAGGAAGCTTCTGTCGTTTAAGAAATAGCTCATTAAGAACTCGCCCGCGAGTGAAAGTGCTATCCACATAACAGAGAGTACTATAGATGCGGTGGTTATCTCGCCATGCTCGCCCTGCGGGTCGGCAGAATAGCTGAAGCCGAAAAAGCAGAAGTCAACGACCGCGCCAAAAATCGCTATCAGTATACCCAGCCACATCTCACGGTTGGTTATCTCTTTTTTCGTGCGTTTCTTTTTCATACCGATTCTCCTTTCAAGTTCATAATAACAGATTTTTTTGCGCCGTCAATATTTTCTCAAAGATTATATATTTGTTTATTCCTTTTTCACAAGCCGTTTATCAAATCCGCACACTTTTTAAATCAGGTTGACTAAATCGTTAAAATTTAATATAATATGGTACTGTAGCAAGCGGAGAGGAGGAAGATCATGTCAGCACCGCTGGCGCAGAGAATGCGCCCACAGACTATCGACGATATCGTCGGTCAGAGGCATCTGCTCGGCGAGGGCAAGCCGCTGAGAAATATTATACTTTCGGGCGAGCTGCCGAACATGGTCTTTTACGGTCCGTCCGGAGTCGGCAAAACGACGCTCGCGAGCATCATCGCAAAGACGACCGACCGCCATCTCGTTAAATTAAACGGCACGACCGCTTCGACGGCAGATATAAAAGATGTTGTCGCGAAGCTCAACACATTTGTCGCGCCAAACGGCATTCTACTCTATCTCGACGAGATCCAGTATTTTAATAAAAAGCAGCAGCAGACGCTGCTCGAATACATAGAAAACGGCGACATAACGCTTATAGCGTCGACGACCGAGAACCCGTATTTTTATATATACAACGCGATTCTCAGTCGCTCGACCGTGTTTGAATTCAAATTTGTCTCGGCTGAAGATGTAATTCCCGCCGTCAAGCGTGCATTTGATTATATAGGCACCGAGCGGCACGAGACATATGATATAGAGGACGGAGTGTTTGAGCACATTGCCAACGCCTGCGGCGGCGATGTGCGAAAGGCGATAAACTCCGTTGAGCTGTGCGTGCTCTCCTCCCCTGCCGACGAAAGCGGCGTTTGCAAGATAACTCTTCAGCGCGCGCAGGAACTGACCCAGCACAGCGCGATGCGATACGACCGCGAGGGCGATGAGCACTACGACATAATCTCCGCATATCAGAAATCGATGCGCGGTTCCGACCCGAACGCGGCGCTCCACTATCTGGCGCGGCTGCTCGAGGCGGGCGACCTTGTCAGCGCGTGCCGCAGGCTGATGGTCTGTGCGTGCGAGGATGTCGGGCTTGCGTATCCGCAGATAATACCTATAGTAAAAGCCGCCGTTGACGCGGCGAATATGCTCGGGCTGCCCGAGGCGCGGATACCGCTCGCGGATGCGGTTGTGCTTGTGGCGACGAGCCCGAAATCAAACTCCGCCTACAACGGGATAAACGCCGCGATGGCCGATGTGCAGAAAGGCCGCACGGGACCCGTTCCGAGGCAATTGCAGAATGTCCACTGCGACGGCGAGGATAACCCGAACAAAGGACAGTTCTATATCTATCCGCATTCATACCGCAACCACTGGGCGCCGCAGCAGTATCTGCCGGACGCGATAAAAGACGCGGTATACTATGAGTTCGGCGACAACCGCACCGAACGCACCGCCGGGGAATATTGGGAAAAGGTGAAGAAAGCAGCTCAAAAGTAAACTATGCCGCGACGCGGCAAGAAAGAAAGGATATTTGGTATATGTTCATCCCCATTCTCTCCGTTGTGACGGCGATATTTGCGACGCTCACGATTCTTCTGCGCCGCAAGGGAAAATCATTCGAGGGCATGCTCTGCAAGTTCATCTCGAGCTTTGGCTTCATGTCCATGGCGTTTATCGGCTTCTGCTACCGCATTGAAGAGGCGGATAAATTAGTCCACCCGTTCTATTTCTGCCTCGTGGCGTTCGGACTGCTGTTCGGGCTCGGCGGCGACGTTCTGCTCGGCATAAAAGAGATCGCGCCGAAATACAAGAACAAGCTCATCGCGCTCGGCACTCTCGCGTTTCTGATAGGGCATTTCTTCTATCTTGCGTCTTTTTACAAAGCGGAGCCGACCTTCTCAATAATCCCGTACATAGCGGCGTTTGTAATAACCGCGATAATCGCCATTGTCATGAAAGCGGTCAAGATGAAGCTCGACAGCAAGATGTACATTCTCTGCGTGTTCTATTTCTTTGTCATTGCGCTTTGCGCCTGCGTCTCGGGCTATATGCTCTATCTCACGCACTCGCTGACATTTATTATAACCACAATCGCTTCGGTTGTGTTCGTAATCAGCGACTCGGTGCTCGCGTTCGTCTATTTCACGCCCGTGAAGAGAAAGAATCCGCTCGTTACAATCGAGCTCGCGACATACTACACCGGTCAGATACTCATGGCGGCGACGGTGTATCTGATAAAATAAAATCAGCATAACAACAGGCGCAGCAGAACAAACTGCCGCGCCTGTTTTATTGAAATCGGAGAATCGCTATGATAAGAAAATTGGAAGAATCCGATCTGCCGCGCATTATGCAGATATGGCTGAGCGCAAACAAAGAGGCTCACGGATTCATAAAAGAAAGCTATTGGTACGAAAATTTCGAAGCGGTGAAAGCCGCGCTCCCCTGCGCCGAAGTTTATATACATGAAAACGCAGAAGCCGAACCCGACGGCTTCATTGGGCTCAACGGCGGGCACATTGAGGGACTGTTCGTGGACAGAGCCGCACGGAATCTGGGCATCGGAAAAGAACTGCTGGATTTTGCAAAAAATAACCACGCGCGGCTGACGCTCAATGTATACATAAAAAACTCCGGAGCTGTGAAGTTCTACCGCCGCGAGCTGTTTTCAATAGACTCGCGCGGCATTGATGAAGAGACAGGGGAAGAAGATTTTCTGATGAGCTGGAATAGAAAATAAAACAACACAAATGCAAAAGCCCTCCCGAGCGGGAGGGCTGATTTGATTTTACGACTCTTTTTCTTCCTTCTGTCTCTTGATGACTTTCAGGCGCGAGAAATCCTCGCGTTCTTTTTCTTCAAGAGCTTCGGTGATATATTTAATCGTCGCGGTGAACTGCGGAATCATGATATTGTCGAGCGCGTTCGCACGCTTCTGCGTTTTCTTTATCGCATCGGCGAGGCGGTATACGCTGTTCTCTATCTCCGCGAGCTCTGCGGTCATGTGCTTGACCTGCACGAAGCTCAGATAAGCTTCGTCGAGCTGTGAATTCGTCGAGTTGAGTCCGTAATACATATCGAGCTTCTCATCGCCGAGAGTCACAACCGGCAGTTCAACGCCCATGACGCTGCGAAGATCTATATCGAGCGACTCATCGACCGGTATCGCCTGCGCGAACTCGGCGCACATGCCGAGCGTGACGTTCGCGCGCTGGAGCGCAAGATAAGCCTTTGAATAGGTCTCGTCTATCTCCTGCTGTATCTTCGACGCCTTGTCTATGAGCTGCATCATCTCATGCACGAGTATATTTCTTTTGCGGTCGAGCAGATCATAGCCGAGCTTGGCGAGATCCAGCGACTTCTTCGTGCTCATCAGATTGCTTTTTGTCGGGAACACCTGTGCCATGACGCTCTCCCCCTTTCTTTACTGCTGCGCGGGCTTGTAATGCTCCTTGAGGACATCCTCATCAACACGGTCGAGCTCGGATTCGGGCAGCATGGAGAGCAGCTCCCAGCCGAGGTCGAGGGTCTGGTCTATCGTCCTGTTCTCGTCATAGCCCTGGTTGATGAACCTCTCTTCAAACGCTCTGCCGAACTCCATGAGGCGCTTATCCGATGCGGAAAGCTCATCCTCGCCTATAACAGACGCGAGCGCCTTGGCATCCTGCACCTTGGCGTAGGATGCGAAGAGCTGGTTTGCGAGCATGCTGTGGTCGGAGCGAGTGTAACCCTCGCCGATGCCGTCTTTCATCAGACGCGACAGCGACGGCAGGACGCTGACGGGCGGATAGATGCCCTTGTAGTCGAGTCCTCTGTCGAGCACTATCTGTCCCTCGGTTATATAGCCCGTGAGGTCGGGGATGGGGTGCGTTATATCGTCGTTGGGCATGGTGAGAATCGGTATCTGAGTGACCGAACCCTTCTTGCCCTCGACTATTCCGGCGCGCTCATAGAGAGACGCGAGGTCGGAATAGAGGTAACCGGGGAAGCCCTTTCTGCCGGGAATCTCGCCCTTTGACGAGCTGAACTCACGAAGAGCCTCGGCATATGAGGTCATATCGGTCAGTATAACAAGCGTCTGCTTGCCGAGATCGAACGCGAGATATTCGGCGGCGGTCAGGGCACAGCGGGGTGTTATGATACGCTCGATTATCGGGTCGTTCGAGAGGTTCATAAACATCGTAACACGGTTCATGACGTTCGCGTTTTCAAACGAAGTGCGGAAATATTCGGCGACGTCGTTCTTGACGCCCATGGCGGCGAAAACGATTGCAAAATCGTCGCCGTCGGCAACGTTCGCCTGGCGGACTATCTGAACGGCGAGCTCGTTATGCTTCATGCCCGAGCCCGAGAATATCGGGAGCTTCTGACCTCTGATAAGCGTTGCGAGCGCGTCTATAGAAGATATGCCGGTGTTTATATAATTTCGCGGATAAACACGCGAAACGGGGTTAATGGGCGAACCGTTGACATCACGGCGGCACTCGGGATATATCTCACCAAGGCCGTCTATCGGTCTGCCGAGGCCGTCGAACACTCTGCCGAGTATCTCGGGCGACAGCGGCATCTCCATGGGTCTGCCGGAGAGCACGGTGGTGCTGTTGTTCATCGATATTCCGCGAGTTCCCTCAAAGACCTGAATGACCACAAGCTCGCCGTCTATTTTGACTATACGGCCCGCGCGCGAGGTGCCGTCCTCAAGCCTGAGTTCGACCATCTCCTCATAGCTCGCGCCCTTGACGCCGTCAAGCACAACGAGCGAACCGTTTATCTGATTTAAACCGATGTGTTCAAAAATCATAGCTGTTTAAATCCTTCCTTGCCTTCAGAATAAGCGGACTCAGCGCAGCAGCGGAGCGAGCGCCTTGTCTATCTCAGTGCGGTAATCGTCAAACATATCGAGTCTGTCGTTGGGCACATCGTATTTTATCTTGACGAGCTTATCGAACAGACCGAGCTTCGTTATCTTGGAAATCGGCACCTGCTTTGCGACGACCTCGCGGCACTGATGATAGAGATAGAGGATTATTTCCATCATCTTCATCTGCTTCGCGAGCGGAACATAGGTGTCCTCCTTGTGGAAGGCGTTCTGCTGCAGGAAGCCGACTCTGATGACCCTTGCCACTTCCATAACAAGCTTCTGGTCGTCGGGCAGAACGTCCGCGCCGATAAGCTTGACTATCTCCATAAGGCTGTTCTCCTCGAGCAGGATGGAGCACAGCTCATCGCGGTAGTTCATGAACTCCGGACCCGCGTTGTCATAGTACCATGCGGACAGGTCGTTGACATATTCGGAATAGCTCGTATTCCAGTTTATCGCAGGATAGTGACGCGCATAGGCGAGCGACTTATCAAGCGCCCAGAAGCAGCGGGTGAAACGCTTCGTGTTCTGGGTAACAGGCTCGGAGAAGTCGGAGCCCTGCGGCGAAACAGCGCCGATTATTGTTATCGAACCCTCGGTGCCGTTCAGATTCTTAACATAGCCTGCGCGCTCATAGAACTCGGAAAGTCTCGACGGCAGGTAAGCCGGGAATCCCTCATCGGCGGGCATCTCTTCAAGGCGTCCGGATATCTCACGCAGAGCCTCAGCCCAACGGGATGTGGAGTCCGCCATGATAGCCGTGTGATAGCCCATATCGCGGTAATACTCGGCGAGGGTGATGCCGGTGTATATTGAAGCTTCACGCGCGGCGACGGGCATATTCGAGGTGTTCGCTATGAGCACCGTTCTGTCCGTCAGGGGCTTGCCTGTACGCGGGTCGGATATCTCGCCGAACTCTTTAAGAGCCTGGGTCATCTCGTTGCCGCGCTCGCCGCAACCGACATAGATTATAATATCCGCGTCGCACCACTTTGCAAGCTGATGCTGGGTCATTGTTTTGCCCGTTCCGAATCCGCCGGGGATCGCCGCCGCGCCGCCCTTTGCTATCGGGAAGAGCGTATCTATGACACGCTGACCGGTTATCAGCGGACGCTGCGCAGGCAGTCTGCGGTTAACGGGACGCGGGATACGGATAGGCCAGCGCTGGCAGAGGGTCAGCTCGTGGTCTTTCCCCTTCTTGTCCCTGAGGGTAACGATAGTATCGTTTATCTTATATTTTCCGTCGGGCTTGACATCGACAACTTCGCCTTCAAGTCCGGGCGGAACCATGAATTTGTGCTTGACGACGGGAGTCTCGGGGCATTCGCCGTAGATATCGCCGCCCTTGAGCTTATCGCCGGGCTTGACGAGCATATTGACCTGCCACTCGCGCTCCTCGTCGAGCGCGCTCTCGGCGCAGCCCTTTGATATGAACGCGCCGTTGTGCTCGGCGATAGCCGAAAGCGGGCGCTCGATTCCGTCAAATATATTTCTGATTATTCCGGGGCCGAGGGTGGCGAACATTGCGCCGCCGGTAGCATAGACCGGCTCGCCGGGCTTGAGCCCGGTCGTCTCCTCGTAGACCTGAATGGTGGTGAGATCCTTGTCAAGGCGTATGACTTCGCCGACAAGCCGCTTCTCGCCGACGTAGACCATCTCCATCATGCTCAGTCCCGTCTCGCCCTTTATCGTAACGACGGGTCCGTTTATTCCGTATATAACATTATTCTCGGACAAGCCGTTCACCTCCGACCGTTAAAGTATTACTGACATTCCCAAATTTTCGAGGAACCACTCGCGCTGCGCTTCAAGGCGCGTGTCAAGCGTATCGTCAGCCACGGTGCTGCCGCCGGCAACTCCGGCGCGGCATCCGCCAATGGTTATTTCATCGCTGCTCTCGACCTTGCAGTCCCTGCCGAAAGCTTTCTTTATATCATCCGCAAAGCGCATATCGCCGGGGCGGACATAGACGGTCACATCCCCCTGCGGAAAAACCGCCGCAAAACCTGCCGCGCTCTTTTTGAGAAAATCCGCGTAGCCGTCCGACTCTGTAAAGGCAGTGAGCTTTTCACGCGCGTCACCGAAAACCTCATCGGTAATTGCGCCGCGCTTGTCGGTCAGGCGGGCGCGCTGTTGAGTTCTCTCATTGGCGACGGTGCGGTTGAACTCCTGCTCCTTGAGCATACGCTCGCGCTCTATTTTAGCCTGAGCCTGGGAGTGCGCCTTCGTCTTTGCCTTTTCAAGTCCGCTTTCGACCGTTTCGCGGGTCTTGCGGGTCATCTCCTCGTGGCGTTCCTCGGCGTCCTTGGTTATGGCGTCAAAAAACTTTGCGGCTCTTTCTTCCTGATTGAGCATTGGTTAAACACCTCAAATCTTTATGCCGATAGTGTCGCGCACATAGCGCGCGATGGAGTCGCTCCCCTGCGAACCGTGGCGGTCTGGGATCTCGACTATCAGCGGCTTATCGTAGCTGCGCTTTGTCTGCGTTATGAAATCGCCGCACAGCTCACACAGCGGGCGCGTGATGAGAATGATGCCGACCTCTTCATCGGCGAGGCAGCGGTTGACCGCATCCTCGACCGACTGAGCGTCGTGCACAAGCTCTCCGTCGATACCCGCAAGGCGCATTCCGACAAGCGTATCGGCATTGTCGCTTATCAAATAAAAACGCATAACTTCCGTTCCTTTCAACGCAGCGTAAAGTTATATCGCTTTACGCCGCCGTTCTTCTGCCCTGAGGGCGTCAGACCTTGTTGAGGATAAGTATGGAGATAACGACACCGTAAAGGGCTATCGACTCACCGAGGGCGACGAAGATAAGCGCTTTACCGAATGCCTTGGGATCCTCGCTCGTTGCGGCGATAGCTGCGGGAGCGCCGGCGGCAACTGCGATACCGCCGCCGATACCGGCAAGACCGGTAACAAGACCAGCGGCAAGAAGTCCGAGACCCTTGGAGTTATCTTTAACGGTTGTCGCTTCTGCGCTCTCGGCGACTGCGTCGGAAGCCTGAGCGGCGGTTGTATCAGCCGGAGCTGCGGTAGTGTCCTCGCTGCCGGTTGCAAAAGCTCCCATAGCGCAGCCTGCGACGAGCAGAACCATGACGGCGAAAGTTGCCGCGTTCATGCGAAGGCTCTTTTTGATGCTCTGACCCTCAGAGTGCTTCTTCATTGTGTACACAACGGATGCGAGAAGCACCGCCGCGGGAACTACGATCATAACGGAATAAAAAAGAGTTGTCATTTTACTTTACCTCCGATTAGTCTTTATTGGCTAAAGCCTTTTTGGCCTTTTTACCGGCAATTTTAGTTTTCAGATTCGTCTGAGCCTGCTCGAGCTTTGCGGGTGTGAACGCCCTGCCGCCGCCTTCATAGAAGCGGCTGAACATCTCGTAGAACTCAAGACGCAGTCCCTGAATGCCCGAAAGCAGACCTTCAAGGGCGATGACGATAATGTTGCCTATGATGATAACGGGGATATTGCTGCCGTCACCGCCGAGGGTGAAGACGACCATCATCATACTGGCGTGGACTATAACAAACGCGCCGACACGAAGGAAGGACACGGTGTTGCTGAAATAGGACAGGACATATTCGATAAGCTCGAACAGGTTCTGGAGCAGGAAGTCAACGATGCTGTCGGGCTTCCAGTCCGGATGCTTGTCTATAATACCGATCGGTATCTCTTTGATATAGAGCAGCACGGCGCAGACGCCCATGACGCTGAACAGCACGCTGTTCGGGAGAACCTGGGGACCGTTCATGAACGCTACGCAGAACGCAACGCCCGCGAGATAGAACAGTATGCCGACGAGTCCGTTGTTACTGAATATCGCTTCACCTATCTTTTTATGCTTGAGACAGGATATTACATTCAGAAGCATCGCAGTCACAACAAGGACGACGCCTATGCCGATAGCAACTATCAGAACGGTATTTATCGAATCCATAACGCTCAGCGGCTTTGACGCCATACCCAGCGCATGATAAACGGGGTCGAGCATATCTTCATATCCGAACACCGAGCCGAACACGAATCCGAACACCGCACTTGAAAGGCCGCACGGGATAAGTATGCGCGCGAGGGGCATCTTCTTTATCTTCCAGCCGAGGATACCGAGCAGGAAGAGCACAAGTCCCTGGCCGAGATCGCCGAACATGATACCGAACAGCAGTGTATAAGTTATCGCGACGAAGCCCGTGACATCGATATCCGAATATGACGGCAGACCGTACATATCGACGAAATACTCATAGGGCTTGAATATCGCGGGGTTTCTAAGCTTCACGGGCGGAGTCTTTCCGGAGCTCTTGTCGGGGTCATTCTCCTCGACTTCGACATTCTCTATAGCCTCCGCTTTCTTCTCAAACGCCTTTGAATCGTGCGCGAGCACCCAGCCGACATAGAAGAAATACTTGTTGTGGCACGCGGCGTAGCGGCGCATCTCAAAGACTGTATTGAGATCGACGAGCTTCGTATATATCTCGTTGCAGCGTTTGCGGTTCTCTTTCCAGAGTGCCGCGGCGCGCTCGTCGAGCTGCTTTAAGTCGTCCTCGATAATCTCGATATTGCTCTTGAGCTGATCTATTACCTGCTCAACGGTACCGACTGCCGAGGGAACCTGGAGACGCTCGAAATTGAGTCCCGCGAAGATGCTGTCGACCTCGTCGACGCGCTCTCTCGGCGCGCAGTAGACGCCCCAATAGTCGGTCGCATCGGTCGAGCACGGGATGAAGAGCACATAGGGGTCGTCATCATAGGCGACGAGCTTTTCGTAGCTATCCTTGGGCATATGACCGAAGCGGGTCTTGATGAACTTGCAGTTGAACAGCTCATCGAGTCCGACATCGAAGCCCGTGAAATGCTCATATTTTGCAATGCCGTTTCGGCACTGCTCGAGCTGATCCTCAAGCTCCTTGTACTCATCGTGCATCGCGGACAATTTTTCGTCCAGTTCGTCGATGTAGGCGCTGGTCTTATCGTCGAGCTGAATCTCACGCGAGCGGTCGCCGACTATCGTCGGGTCGGGCGCGGAATCATTCTCGCGGATAAGCTCCTCTATTTTTTGCAGCATCGGCGCATACGGGTTTTCCTCGCTGAGCGTCGAATAACCCATTGACGCAGACATATACTGCGTTGCCTGCTCGGGATGGAACGATCCGTCCAAGCAGCAGGTTGAAATGAAATTGTTAAGCTGGTCGAGCGGACCTGTGACTTTAACAAGCTTCATTTTTGCAACTGCCAAGGTTTATCACCGTCCTTTTAAACTCTTAAAAAGCTGTCAGTCGCCCACGCCGATAAGGAACCGGCTTATTTCTTCGGGCGGAATATTATATCTTATACCCTCAATAATGTGGGTAAGATTTTCTGCTTCATTCTCCGCGAGCGCGACATAACTCATCATCACGACGCTCGGAAAGGTTGAAAACCGCACAAGCCCTTTCGCGCGGTCATATCTGAGCTTTGCACTCACCTGCTCGACAGATTTGTCACCCCGCTCGGCAAACGCGGCATACGCCGTGCCTTTGAGCGTTTGGAGAGCCTTTTCGGCATCCGGCGCTTCCATAAATCCTGTCAGCGCTTTCTCATCGAGCGTTCCGCCGGGCATCAGCATCGTGGTGAGCACGCTCTGCGGCATATTGGTAAGGCGCTTGAGCCTGTAGAGCGAGACGATATTCTCGGCATCCGTATCGAACGCGTGCATCGCGTCAAGCTCCTTGCGTTCCTTGCCCTTGTAGTTCTTTTTGATGAGCGCCTCCGCCTGCGAGTGGAGATATTTGTTGAGCGCCAGCTCCATTGCGAAATAATCGGGTCTGCCGTCGGAACCGACAGAGGCAAACGGGGCAAGAACCGCTTTATACGGTGAGCCCTCGACTGCCGCTAAGAGCAGATCAACATTTGTCGCGGTCTCAAGTGCCGCGGCGTTGAGCTCCGAGTGGCGCACGAAGAAATCGGGCACTTTGGCGAGGTTCTTCTCCGGGTGGCGGCTGTTGAGATAGCGCACCGAATGGAGCAGCATATCAACATCGCTCAGCGTCACGAAATATTTATAAAAGCCGTCGCCGATGGATTTTTCATATCTGCAAAGGGAAGCGAAGTTGTTTGAAAGATGCTCCCTGAGCAGTATTTCTATCTGCCAGCGTCTGAGCGAGCCCATTGTCACGCCCTCGAACGCATCGGCATAGACAGTGTGAGCCTTCAGATAAGCCGCCGCCTCGTTGACGGAACGGCAGGCAAGCAGATCGGTGTAGTTCTGCGCGGTCAGGCGTTTGCCGTACATAGCACGAGCCTTTGCGAGCACTGCGTTTGCGGCGGACGAAACTGTCATACGGCACACTTCCTTTCAAAAAAATCTGATCAGTCGGCGTTCACGGCTCTGTCGGCGAGCTCCTGCGCCCATTTTTCGCGGTTAGCCTTGCTCTGCTCGTCGAGAGTATCGGAGACTGCCTGAGCCTTCTTCTCTATCTCGTCGAGAGCCGCTTTCAGCTTTGCGTCATATTCGGATGCGGTCTTTGCTATCTCGCTGTCGGTGCGCTCCTGCTCCTCAGCTTGAATCTTCTTCGCCTGCTCGGCAAGCTCGGAATCCGCCTTGTCGAAGAACTCCTGTTCCTCCATGGTGCGCTTTCTCGCGCGCTTGTCCATATCGACTATCGTTTTAATGATGCTTTCCATAACTGCACCTCTTTTGCGCTGTTTTGGTATACATCTTTGGTATACCTATTATATATACTATTTCTGCTTCTTTCAGCTACTAAATTATATCACCAACATAGCAAAAGACAATATGCAAAAATAATAAACAATCTTCATTTTTCAAATTATTTTTGTACCGCGACACAAAAATTTAACAAAGATATCAAAGTTATAAGAAAAAGTGCTTTCAAAGCACAGAGCACCCCTCCGGGAAAAGCCGGAGAAGTGCCGCAGTTTACTTTTTGATGTTATCCTCGATGAGGATTCTTATCTTCTCGGCGATGAGCGCACCGAGAGCGAACGAACGGGAATGATAGAACTTCATGAACTTCTGACCCGCTTCGGTCTTGAAAACCCAGAGCGCCCAGCTGGGGACAGGCTTATCTATTCTGCCCTTGTACTGAAGCTCGAACGGCTGAGAATAGGTCACGCCGCCGCTGCCCTTCATCTGAAAGCGGATATAGCAGCCGAGATCCTTTTCATAGTCGTTGAGGTCTATGGTGTTGCCCGTGGCGATAACTTTGCCGTCCGCTATCCACTCGATGACCCGGCAGTCGCGGGTAGGATCGGTGGCGACGGTTATCGTGTTCGCTTTTTGGTCGACTTTGATATCGGTCACGAGCGGCACGTTGCCGTCGCCGTCAAAGTCGCCGACTCCGTCGGTGGTCTTGTAATATTTGCTCGCGGCAAAGAAGTTGCCGTCTTTCATCGCCTTTTTGACATTCGCTTCGTTGTTCTCGGGCAGGACGAAGAACTCGAAAGATCTGCCGACCTCGTTGAGCTTTTCAGAATCGTCATCGGCAAAGGCCCAGATATTTCTGCCCTTGGGGATAACGACCTGGAGCAGTTCATCCCAGAGCTCACGGTCGCCGCGGGTGACTCTGTCGGTGTTGTTGACTATCTCCATACCGAGGCAGCTCGGGCAGTCGATGAATATGCCTGCGAAATAGGCTATGTAGACGTTCCAGTGAGAACGGTGCGGGAATCTGCCGGAATCGACCCAGTCGCCGACATGGTTGAGCACGGAATAGCCGCCCGCCTTTTCGATTTCAACGGGAGCGGTTCTGTAATCGTTTTCGATTCCCCACTCTCCCTGTCCGTAGGTGGTGAAATATCCGTTGACATGAGTCTTCGAGATAACAGCCATATTGCATTCGATTCCGCCGCGGATATCGGTCATGCCTCTGCCGCCGCGGTCAAGTCCCTTCGTGATGCGCTCGTAGTTTTCTTCGCTCATCGGGTAAACTTTTCTGAACTTGTTGAAAATTCCGTTTGTCTCTCGCTCACTCGTCCAGCCGTTTGTGATAACGCCGTGGTCGGTCATCGCAAGGATATCATAGTCCGCCTTATAATATTCCTCGACCATCTCGTCGAGCGTCGGGTCGCCGTCGCTCGCGTCGCAGTGTGCGTGGAGGTTTGCTTTATAAGTTTTCCATGTGCTCCAGTCGACCTGCTCATAAGGGCTGATTATCGTATAATCCGTCTCTTTCGAGCCGAACGCGAACGCCGCCGGGAAAGCGGTGAACAGCATCACGACAACCAGCGCAGCCGACAGAACGCGCTTGAAGTTCTTCTTCATTTATATATTCTCCTTAAATCAATATGCGTCGAAGAAATGATCGAAAGCATTGTAGCCGAGGAAGAAATACTTGAACGCCCAGACAATGGGATTGAACTTGAAATAAGTCCAGTCGAGCACTGTAACTGTGGCGCGCAGGGCGGTCGAGAGATCGTGGGTTCTCGGAACTCTGACCTTGCCGAAGTCCTCGCCGTTTCTTCTGATAACGAAGGGCTGCGAATAGCAGATGCCGTTGTCGCCCGTGATATAGAATCTGACATAGAGATATGGCATGTCGAGCAGATCGTCCGCGCGGAGATCGAGGGTCGCCTTGCCGCTGTCTATATCCGTCTCGCGCTTGATAACATTGCAGTTCGATACCCAGGTTATCGCATTGAAGTTTGTGCCCTCGATGCTTATCGTGTCGTTTTCGTCGTCGACGGTCACTCGGGTGACGAGCGGAGTGTCGTCGCGCAGATAAGCCTCGGTGTCATAGACCTTATCCTCGTCGAAACCGGGCATCTCTTCCATGCCGTTGAGCTCAACGCCGTTTGAATAGTGGGAGACTGCGAAGCACCAGCCGTTCTCCATGCCCTTGCGGACATTCTCGTTTGTGAGTTCCGGCAGAACCATCATGGTATAGGCATCGTTTATAGAGCGGACATCGTGAGAATCGGAGAAAGCGAAGCCCCACGGGACGACATTATTGGGTATGGTCTTCTGGAGTATCTGATCGTAAAGTATGCGGTCGCAGCGGGTGTGTGCGTCGGTGGCGCTGTTGATGCCCATGCCGACGCTCGAGCCCTTGTTGTCAAGGAAGATGCGCGCAAATTTATTGGCATAATAATCGTCTATCTTCTGACCGACATGATCTGCGCTGTCCTTTTCGGGATAGACATACTCGCCGACATGGGAGAGCATGGATATTCCGCCCTTGCGTCGCACGCCCTTCGACGGGGTCTCATAGTCGCCGTAAACGCCGGCAAGGCCCTGACCATAGTCAGCATAGTAGCCGGTCAGATGGCAGTCGCACTTCGGGGTCGCCATATTGAGCTCTATGCCCTGCGGGACATCGAGCATACCGTTGTTATGCGTTCTCGTCTGCGATGCGGCAGTGCCGGTCGTATAGGCCTTGTACTCCTCATCGGCCAGCGGGTAAATGGGCGCGAGCTTCGTGCGCTCATATTTGACGAGTCTTATCAGCGGCACGAGCTGCGGCTTCTGATCCCAGCCCTTGTTTATCGTGCCGTGGTCTGTGAGCGCGAGGATATCGTAGTTGAGGTCATAGTGTCTCTCAACGACTTCGTGGATCGGCAGATAGCCGTCGCTCGCGTTGCTCTGGGTGTGCAGCTGAGCCTTGTATATTCCCCAGCTGTCCCAATCGACATCCGCATAAGGGTCGGTTATCTCGTAGCTTATCTCCGCAGGAGATACCTCGTTCTCCTGCGCAAAGGCGCAGAACGCGAGCGAAGGCACCGCAACAAGCAGGCAGAGCAGTAGCGACAGGGTGCGTTTGAACATTGGCATTCCTCCGTATGTTAATTTTTTATTCTGTAACACAGTTTAAAACATTCGGCAAATTAAGTCAACAAAGTTAACATAAATTTCGCAGTAAAATATATTTTTTTATATATTTTTTAGTCACGCTTTTCAAATTTTCCCCATGTGTTTGTTCAAATTGACATTTTTCGGTGAATTTTCGTTGACAAGTTTTGCATATTTTGATATACTCAATTTGAGATTGACCGAACGGAAATATTCCGTGAAGTCTTCTCAGGGAAAGAAAAAAGAAAGTCAAAAAAAGAAAGGAAAAGACAATGAAAAGAAAACTTATCTCCGCCGTTGCGCTCATCATGTGCGCGATAATGTTCCTCTTCTGCGGCTGCAAGTCGAAGAAGAACGGCGACGACACAACTGCCCCCTCAGAAAGCGGCGCGGCAGTCGATGCAGTCACCGATGAGAGCACCGAACCCTCATCCGAAGAGACGACTGAGCCCGAGAAGAAAGAGCCCGCTTCCGACGCCGTCAGAAGGGTTACAGACATCTCAAGAAATCCCGGTCAGGTCAACACCACCACTCCCTCGGTCAGAAAGCCCGAGTGGAAAAAGGACGGAAAATACACCTGCGGCAAGAACCTCGCGGCAGGCGAATACTATGTAGTTCCCAATTCAAAGAAATGCTCGCTTATGCTTACCGACGGCAAAGACGGCGAGCTTGAATTTGATATTCTTCCCTGCGGACTGTTCGTCACCATGAAAGCCGGATATACTCTTGAAGTCAAGAACGGCAAATTCATCCTCGCCTCCGAAGTCAATAAGATGGGCGCCACCAACGGCAAATACAAGCTCGGCTCCTACAGAGTCGGCGTTGACATCCCCGCAGGCATAACCACTCTCGGTTCATCCGAAGGCTCGTTCTTCACCGTTTTCTCATCAAGCGATTATTTTGACGAGGACGCAACGGCAATCATGTTCGCCGAGGATTATCCCGTTTATTACAACCTTGAAAAGGGTCAGCGCGTCCTGTTCATGGAAGACACTTCCCTCGGAGTAAAAATCCCCGGTGCAAACAGCGACGGCAGCTACAACTCCGGAATGTACAAGGTCGGCAAGGACATAAAGCCCGGCAAGTACACCCTCGTTCCCACGGATTCCGAAAACGGATACATGGTCTATTACGATCTGAGATATATCGAGCTCTCCATCAAGGACTACAAAGAGAATGTTAAGGCAGGCACTGTAATCACACTCACAGATGGCACCTATTTCCGCAGCAGCGGCTTAAAGCTTGTTCCGTATGTCGAGCCCGGCACAACCGCCGCTCCCGAGACTACAACAGAAGCTCCCGAGACTACAACAGAAGCTCCCGAGACGACCACAAAAACTCCCGACACCACAACCACTACAGCTCAGGGAACTCCTTCCGAAAGCTAAATAACAAACCAACCGATTGAAGAGTCGCAGAGATGCGGCTCTTCCTTTTTTTGCCCGTGTTGACTTGAATGTTCAGGTTTGGTATAATGGACAAAACGGGTAAGCCCGCAATAATCTTCACGAAAGGGAAAAAAGATGAAAAAGCTTATATCTATTATTCTCTGCATGGCTATGCTCGCCGGTGTTCTGGCGTTTGCAGGGTGCAAGAACAATAAGGACAACCAGGACACAACAGCCGCCTCGACGGGCATCGACGCTGTCGACGCCGCCGACACGACCGAGCCCTCTGCGGACAGCACCGCAGCTGAAAGCTCCAACGCAAAAGAGACAAAGCCCTCGGGCAGACCGACTCAGACTGTCCCCGCCGCGGCAACGACCGAAGCGCAGGTTGTCACTCTCCCGACCAACTCGACCGAGAAGCCCGACGACGGCAGCTCCACCGGTTGGAACGGCGCGGGCAACTACAAATGCGGCAGCGGAAGCGGCAAGCTCGCTCCCGGCGAATATTACATTGTCAAAACTTCTTCAAAATACTCCGCACTCCTCTGGGACGGCAAGAAAAAAGATGACAAAGGTCAGCCCCTCGCCTATGATATAACGATAGACGGCGCACATACGCTCGTTACTCTTGAAAGCGGCTACGAGCTCTACATCAGCGGCTGCAAGTTCATCAACACCGCCAGCGAGCATCCCAAGGCGGTCAACGGCAAATATGCCCCCGGCACATACAAGATAGGCAGGGATATTCAGAAGGGCGAATACATAATCAAGAAAGCCTCCGGCGCATACGGCGGACTCAGCTTCAAAAAGAGCGTTGACCCCTATGTTCAGAATGTTGCAAGCGATTTCAAGATGGTCGATGTCTCTGTCTATTATACGCTGTCAAAGAACGGATATGTCCACATCACAGGCTGTGAGCTCTATGACGCAGCTTCGCACGACATGGCTTCGATAGGCTGCGACGGCACGACTCCCGCAATGTACAAGGTCGGCAAGGACATAAAGGCCGGCACATATACAATAACCCCGGACGGCAGCGGAAAAAGCTACTACGCGGTCTACAAAAATTCAACGGATGCCACAGACTCCGCGAGAATCGCTGAAACTCGCATAACCAAGGCTACAAATGTCGCTGTCAGCGACGGCGAATACATCTGGTTCTACAGAGCTTCGATGAAATACTGCCAGAACCCGAATTCCGGACTCGATTTTGACGCTACGGCAGCTTCGGAATAAGCAGATATTTTAATCAATTGAAAAGCGAAAGGACATCGGGGCAAACCTCGGTGTCCTTTTATTATTTTATTTGGAGATAAATTATGCTCAGATTTGTTTTCCCGATCGAGGACAGTCGGCAAGATGTGCAGTAATTTTACAATGAGTTTAAATCGGACGACGGCACCTGCATAGGCTACGGCGGATACAAAAATTTTGACCGCTGGCTCGCCGGAATGAATAACAGAATAAGCGGCAAAAATCTTCCCGCCGGATATGTCCGCGATAATTTCTATCTCTGCTACGACGGAGACGACATGGTCGGCGTATTCAATCTCAAGTTTGAGCTGACCGAGTTCCTGCTGAACTTCGGCGGGCACATCGGATATGCGGTCAAGCCGTCGCGCAGAAACAGGGGCTGCGCCTCGCAGATGCTGAAACAAGGGCTCGACATCGCCCGCGAACTCGGATTCGTGCGCGTGCTGTGTGTCTGCGACGAGGACAACATCGCCTCGGAGCGCGTGATAATAAAAAACGGCGGAATATTCGAGAACAGGCTGTATGACGATGAAGAAAAAGTTTTTGTAAAAAGATATTGGATAGATTTATAATATAGGCGAAAATCACGCCGATAAAATTTGTGTTTAACATAAATCATCACAATACATTTGCACAAAACAGTATCCTGCCCACGAAAAACCATGGGCAGGATTCGTCTTATAAAAAATCCCCGCGCCTTTCGGTGCGGGGAAAATTTTATCTGATATATGGCAGCGGGTTTACTGTGCTGCCGTTTATGATTATCTCGAAGTGGAGATGCGGACCCGTGACGTTGCCGGTGCTGCCGACTCGCGCTATCGCCTGTCCTGCGCTGACATGCTGTCCGACACTCACAGAGATAGAGCCTGCGAGGCAGTGGGCATATCTTGTCTTGACTCCGCCGCCGTGGTTTATAACGATGCAGTGACCGTAGCCGGAATTGCTTCGGCGCACGCTCTCGACAGTACCGTCGAGTGATGCGACTATGACCGCTCCGCTCGAGCCGCCGCCGGGAAGAGTAAGGTCGACGCCGGTGTGGAAGTCGCTGTAACCGCGCAGGGTTCTCCAGCCGTAAGGCGAGCTGACGAATGTACATGCGGGTGCAGGCCATACAAAGCCGCGTCCGGAAACCTTGACATTATATCCGCCGCTGACGCGGGTCGACTTCGTGCCGATAAGCTTCTTTTCGGTCACGGGCTCTTTCGTCCTGACGCGTGAGACCTCCTGCGAAGTGACGCGCTGACCGTCGATATATGTTACAAGCTCGGTTATCGTATCTTCGCCCTTTTCGCCCTTTCGGGTGACGCGGGTAGTACCCTTGAACATCGAGGCGTCGTTGGTCTTTTCGGTGTCGTAATCGACCTCGACCGTTCTTGTCTCGGTTCTCATGACCTTGACGCGGACATAGTTGACCTCGTTCGAGACCACTATCTGATCGCCTGTATGAATATACTCGCCCATATCGGGGTTGAGCGCCATGAGCTGCTTTTCGGTCAGCCCGTTCGCGACCGCTATGCCGTATATAGTATCGCCGTCCTTGACGGTGTAGGTCTTTTTCGCCTGCTTAGTCTGCTCAAGCTGCTTTTTGAGCTTCGATGCATCCCACATGGTCTTCGGGTCGTCAGGATAAAGTCCCTGGACATACTCGACCTTCTCGACAAAATCGACAAAGCTGTTGCTGTCGGTCACTTTGTGCTTTTCAAGAATAGCATTGAACACGCTCGTTGCATCCGTCTCGTTCTTGACGGAGCAGATAAACTCGTCATCGATATAAATTCCGCAGGCGTTTGTGACATTGCTCTCGGAATTTTCGATTATTCTGTCGCAGAGTATCGAAGAATCGACAAGCTTGTTGACATTGACGAGCGAGAGTTCATATGTCGGATCATCAAGCTTGGCGGAAGAATCCGTCTTTGTAGTCGTCATTCTCGCCTTTGCGGCGCTCTGAGCCTCGTTATACACCGACTCGTCGGAGATATAGCCGAGTTCCTTGTTGTCGTAGCTGACCTTGAGCGCAAATGTGACGCTGCTCCAATAGTTGACGGTCAGCACAAAAGCGAGCACTGCGGCAACGGGCAGAGCGAAGTTCGCTATGGTCTTGAACATCTGCGTATGGGTGGTGAAAGCCTTCTTCACATAGTGCCCGAGTATCGGGAACAGTGTTTTCGGCTTATGGCGGCTCTGCCTGAGATAATTCATAGCCGAGCGCACATCGCGCCTGAAGTCCTTGACCTGCTCAACGAATGTATGAGAAATGATGTGGATAAACTTCTTGAATCCGAGCCAGAGAAAACGGAAGACATATCTGAAAAAGCCGACGATATTTCTGCCGAGCTTCTTAGGCTTCGCGAGCATCTTTTTAAAAGTTGTGCCGGTTGCGAGTCCGAGCGCCGCGATATAAGAATAAAGTACGGCTCCGGCATCGCCCTTATGAGCCTTTTCTTTCTTTTTCGCGGGCTTGTCTTCGGCAGTTTCCTGCACTTCGGGCTGCGCCGCAGAATCGGCATCCGAAACTATTTCGTCCGCCTCTATCATCACGTTTTCGTCAACGGGCTCTTCTTCGTCAGCGACACCGCCCGCTTTTTTCATGGCGGCTCTGGTGCGCTTGTCGAGAGTTTTCTCATATGTTGCGAGGATATCGTCATAATCGCTGTCGACATCTATCTTCTCAAAAAGCTCCGAATACTTTGCAGTTTCATTTATTCTGTTTTTAAGCTCGTTCCCGTCCTTTGCGGGCGACTCTGAGCTGTGCAAATCAGGATTGGCAATATTGCCCTTTTTCTTTCCCGACATTGCTTCGCCCCCTTAAAAATATTACAAAATGATTACAAATATTATAACGCCGCCGAGCAATTATTACAAGTCTTTTTGAGAAATATATTGTTAACAATGCTTGGATAGTGCAACACATGACGCATTTTTGAGATAGAAAAATGAGCCGCCGAAAAGGCAGCTCATTATCTCTCATAGGATGATTATTTCTTGTCCTCTGTCATGTTGAAACGCTTCTTGAAGCGGTCAACGCGTCCGCCGGTATCGACGAGCTTCTGCTTGCCGGTGAAGAACGGATGGCACTTTGAGCAAATATCGACACGAAGATCCTGCTTGGTGGAAGAAGTCTTGATGACCTCGCCGCAAGCGCAGCGGACCTCAGTGGGCTCGTACTTAGGATGGATTCCTTCCTTCATTATTGTCACCTCTTTCGGATTATCTGCATATAACTTTGTCTTTAAGCTTAGCAAACGAAATTTTATCATACACGGGGCAAAAATGCAAGCCCTTTTTTCATATTTTTTAAACTGTTCCAACTTTAACGGTCGATTTCATGAAAAATGAGTACAAAAGCGTCTCTTTGACGGGCATTCCGAGTGCCTGCGAGAGTGCCTCGCGGTATATCCCGAGCTGAGCCGAATATCGGTCGAGCAGAGCCTCGGCGTCAACGCCCGTATCGGTTTTATAATCGACAATGACGAGTTTTCCGTCCTCGACGAACACGCAGTCCGCAATGCCCTGAACGACGATTTTTTCTTCCGCCGCTTCGCCCGTCAGCTCAGGATAGAAAAACTTTGCCGGGAAGAGCGCTGCAAATTTTTTTTCGCGCATGACGTTATCGGAGGCAAATATTCTCTCGGCAAGTGACGACATAAAGAACCGTTTAGCCGCGCCGATATTCACAGCTTTGCCCTCATCCTCCGAGAGGAAGCCGCCGTCAACGAGCCGCGCGAGTTCGGATTCAATGTCGGCGCGCGCCGCAGCGTAGTCCGAAAACTGCATGAATTTGTGCGTAGCCGTGCCGCGCTGAGCCGGGGTCAGTCCGCCCGAGCTCATGAACGCCGGGCGCGACGAGGCGAAATATTCGCGGTTTATGCCGCGCTCCGAGCCGTCCGAAGCGGCGCGCTTCGCGGGCACAGACGAGAGCACCGAGCGCGGGTCGGAATAATTGAGTCGTTCGCAAACTTCGTCGAAGAATACGGGCTTTGCGGCTATCTTTTGCTCAATTGCGGATTCGGTCATGAAGCTTTCCGAATCGCTGACGACAACTTTGAGCTTGAATCTGTCTTTTTCGGGCAGAAATATCGGGACATCTACGCCGGAAAGCTTTCTCAGCTCATCCGCGGCGGGATGGCGCATGAGCGCCGTGAGCACAAGGTCCGAAAAGTTGTTCATTCTGAGCACGGCGAACGGGTTCGCCCGCTCCCCTATTCCGCATTCGACGGCAACCTTCGCGAGTCCCTTTTCGGGATTCGGGACGGATGTTACCATAACGAGATTTTCTTTTGCTCTCGTCAGCGCGACATAGAGCACTCTCATCTCCTCGCTTCGTCCCATGCGCTCGGAAGTAATGACTGCGGCGCGGCGCGAAGCGGTGTCATAAACGCTGATTCCATCCTCCGTGCGCCTCTTCATACCGAGCCCTGCAGACGAGCTTATGAGCACTGGTTCGGTGTTGTCCCGCTCGTTGAACGCGTGCTGCATATCGGCGAGAATACATATCGGGAATTCAAGTCCCTTGCTCTGATGGACGGTCATTATGCGGACGATATCCGCATTTTCGGACGGGCGCGCAGCGGTCGCCAGATCGCCGCTCGTGCGCGCGACTTTGTCTATAAATCTTATAAATCCGCTGAGTCCGAGATTACCCGCCGCCTCGTATTTTTCGGCATAATCGCACAGCAGACCGACATTGAGCCTGCGGCGCTCGCCGTCCGGCATCGCGCCAGCGATAGCGTCGAAGCCCGTCTCCTCGCACACTCTGCGGACGAGCTCGCCCGCGCTCAGGGTCAGCGACAGTCTGCGCAGGGATTCGATCTTTTTGAGGAATGCCGCCGCTTTTTCGTCGCCCTCGTCAGCCGACGTGGCGACGCTGCGATAGAGCGGCTCGGTCTCGCCCGCCTCCAGGCGTTCTTTCGCCGAGGCGCGTATATCCGCAAGCTCACCTGCGCTGAAGCCGAACAGCGGGGAGAGCATGACAGCCGCGAGCGGTATGTCCTGCACGGGATTGTCGAGCACGCGCAGGAGCGATAGTATAAAGCTTATCTCGGCGGCCTCAAAGAATCCGCCGGTCTCAGGGGAGAAAACCGGTATGCCGCGCTTAGAGAGCGCGTTGGCATAGACCGAAGAAACATTTTTTGCCGTGCGCAGGAGAATGCAGAAGTCGCCGTAGGACGCGGGATGCAGAGCGCCGCCCTTTGTGACGAGCGTTTTTCCCTCTCTGACCGTACGGTCAATATATCTCGCAACATAGCGAGCCTGCGCTTCGAGCGTATCGGCTCTGTTGCCCTTGTCCGTCACGACATGCAGCTCGCAGTCGGGAGTGTCGCGCTCGGGATATTTAGCGGCGGCGTTGAGTGCCTCGGAGTCGTCATATTCGAGCTCGCCCGCCTCCGTGCTCATCAGCTGGCGGAAGATATAGTTGACGCACGATGTAACTCCCACGCGGCTTCGGAAATTCGAGCCGAGGGTTATGCCAAGTGGGTATTTTCCGCTCTCGAAGCTGTGTGTTGTGCTGCGGCGGCGCAGGAATATCTCCGGCATCGCCTGACGGAATCTGTATATGCTCTGCTTGACATCGCCGACGGTAAAAAGATTGTTCTCGTCGGCGGATATCGCTCTGAATATCATATCCTGCGCTTCGTTTATATCCTGATACTCGTCGACGAGTATCTCGACATAATGCGATGAAAGCTCGCGCGCAAGGTCGGTTTTTATATATCCGCCTCTGCCGTCGGAAACTGCAAGCAAATTGAGCGCGCGGTGCAGGATATCAGAGAAATCGGCGGAGTTCATTTTGTCTTTTTCGGCGGAATACTCCCTGCCGAACTGCTTGACGAGTTCGATAAGTTTCGTCACGGGACCGCGCATCAGGCGCACATCTTCAGAATGTTCTCCGGACGAGACGCACATAATATTAGGTACTTTTTTCAACAGATCCTTGAGCTTTTTGCGGGCGGTCATGACCGCGTTTTTTGTCTCGCTCTCATAGCCCTTCGGCACACGCCCGAGACCCATATATTTGACTGTGTTAAATGCTTCGAGAGCCTCGTCCCAGTCTCTGTTGACTTTTTCGCGAAGCTCGGCGTACATATTTATATCGCTCTGCACCGCCGCGCCGTAGGCGTCCGCGACAATAGAATCGGACTCCATGGCGGCCATCATATCATTGCTTGATGATACGCAGTAGTCGAGCATATCGCAGACATATTTTTTAATTATACCGCCCCAGCAGCTCTTGTTGATATCGGGCTGGGAATACTCCTCGATAAGCGAGTCGAGCCACAAATCAGGGAACGGATAAGCTGTCGAGATATCATACATTTTGATTATCAGCTTCGCGAAATCCTCGTCGCTACTGCCGGATGACATCATGTCGCTGAGTCCCGAAAAGCTGCCGTCCGAATCCTCTTCGTATGCCCGCTCGAGCATTGCCTCGCAGACATCGTTTTTCATTATGACCGCCGTCTCGTTGTCGAGCAGCGAATAGTCCGGGGATATGCCGAGCGCGTGAAAATTTTCGCGCACAAGGTCGTTGCAGAAGCTGTCGATAGTGCATATCTTCGCAAACGGCAGGAGCATATACTGGCGGCGAAGATGCCTGTCCGTCGGGTCCTCCGAGAGGCGTTTGAGTATCGCCGCGCCTATCTTCTCGCGCATCTGCGCGGTGGCGGCGCGGGTGAAGGTAACTATCAGCAGATCCTCCGCCGAGCAGGGGTTATCTTCGTCCGTCAGGCGGCGGATAACGCGCTCGACGAGCACTGTTGTCTTGCCCGAACCTGCCGCAGCGCTGACAAGCACGGAACCTTTACAGCACTCTATCGCGTGCTGCTGATCAGTCGTCCACTTGACTCCCATTCTTCATCCCCCTCTCCTAGTTTTCGGTTATCGTCCAATTCTCTTGCAGGCATATTATTCTCATGCGTGCAGATGTTCCAATATTCGCATTTCGAGCAGATTTCCTTGTAGTTTTTGCCCTGCGCCGGGAGCGCGGAAATCGAGCCGCGATGCAGCTCTTCGCCCATGTTTACAAGGTTTTCGTCAACTGTGTCCCAAAGCTTTGACAGCTCTCTGAGGTCGAGGGTCTTGCCCTTTATGTTGCCGTCCTTATCAATTCTTGCCGGGATATACACACCGTCGCCGTCATGCTCCATGGCGACTATGACATCGGCGTTTTCGAGCACGAAGCCCTGCATTTTTTTGTCGTTCGGATTGCCCTGTTTGCTGAGGTCTTTGCCCCTCTCGGCTGTAAAGGCAGATGCCTTTGCAGGCATATAGAGCACCCCTGCGGGAATCGCATCGCCGTAGCGAGCCTTTCCGTTGCTCACGAGCGTGAAAAGATATATAAGCATCTGCATATTGAGTCCGTTGAGCACATCGGAAACGTCAAAGGGCTTGCCCGACGACTTGTAATCTATGACTCTGACATACGGCTCTCCGTCTATCTCTGCGAGATCGACTCTGTCCACCTTGCCGGAAATATTGATATGCCCGCCGGAGGGTATTTTCAGATCATACGGCTTTATCGTGCCGTTATGCGATATATCAAGTTCAAGATCGATCGGGCGGAATTCGCAGTTTTTGAACTCGTCCGCAAGCCGCGCCGCGACCGCATCTATGCTGCGCGCGAGGCGTTCATAGAGATAGAGGAATCTCTTTGACCTCTGTGAGCGGTCGAGGAAGCGTTCGAGATAAGAGTCCAGATATCCGCGTATTTTTTCATAGCGTTCATCGGGATCGAGCTCGGAGAGCTCCTGCGCGCTGAATTCGCTGAGCAGCTGTTCGAGCACGAAATGTATAACCGTGCCCTTCTGAAGCGGGTCGAAGGTCGCGCTCTTGTTCTCCTGAAGCTTCAGGCCGTAGCGGCAATAATAAGAAAACGGGCAGCGGTAATATGTCTCAGCCCGTGAGGGCGAAATATTCATGTTCATGCCGAAAAGGCGCGTCGCGCTCTCGCGGCTGTCTATCTTGAAGGTTCTCCCCTCCGCCGCGCTGTCGAGCGACGCGAGTCTGCCGGAATAATCGGCATCTTTTTCAAAATATTTTCTCAGCGATTCATAGAGCTCGCCGCCGTTTCGCATCAGCGCTGCCGTCAGCTCAAACGCGGGCTTCTTGCCCTCGACAAGGTCGATTTTGTCCGCCGTGAGAGTGTCGGTCTGATGCACCTGCGGGAAATGCTCGCGGATGAAAGTGATTATCTCCGACTCGCTGAGTTCTTCGCCCTGCGCGCTCTTCGAAGAATAACTGACTATCAGCGTCTCTTTTGCGCAGCAGCACGCGGTATAAGCGATAAATCGCTCTTCGGCAACTCTGTCCTCACCGTATATCGCGGTCTCTATGCCCGCCTGCGCGAGGCGTTCGCGCTCGCCGGCGTTGAGCATACCGCCCTGAACGGGATTGAGCGGCAGTTTTCCCGCATTCGCGCCGAGGACGAACACCGCCTTTGGCGCGATGGGTCTTATTCTCTGCGCCGAGCCTATAGTCACCTCTTCGAGGGAATGGGGTATCTCGCCGAGGGTGACGGTGGAGAGCATGAGATCGAAAAGTCTCGAAAAGCGCGAGGCTTTTACCGGGGCCTTGCCGAGCGTCTGTGCCGCGACATCGAGCAGAGAGCAGAGGGTGTCCCAGAGCCGCTCCGTCTCGAGAGCGAGCACATTTTCGCCCGAATCCTCGAGATAAATCGCGAGGTCTTTGAGTCTCTGCGCCGTATCGAGCTCGCACAGCAGCTCGAACACAGCCTTTGCGCAGCCCTCGCCGTCGTTATCTTTGAGCTTGCCTCTGAACTTTGCAAACGGTTCGACCGCCTTTTCGCGCAGAGCGTTCAGCCTCTCAAGCTCCGCCGCTGCGTTTTCGGTCATCTCGCCGAATCCGTCGGGGCTTGACTCCCATTTTTTCAGCCAGCCCGAACCGTTTATCTGCCAGAGATAAGTGTAGTTTTCAATGTCCGATATCTCGTCCGCCGCAAGCGGGCAGAGTCCGGTTTTCAAAGCGCGCAGGACGCTGTCGGTGTCGAAGCCCGTGTCGGCTATTTTCAGTGCGGCACGAACGAGCGTCATCAGCGGCTGATTTATAACAGGTTGGCGTCTGTCCTCGAACACGGGTACGCCGCATTTCGCGAGCGCGGTCAGCATCGGGCGGATATACGAAGTTTCGTCGCGCACGATAACCGCTATATCGCGGCTTCGGTACTCGCCGGTTCTAAGCATTCGCTTTATATGCGCCGCGGCATAGGCACACTCGCTGCGGATATCGGGCGACGCGACTATAGATATGCTGTCGCACGCGTCGGGGAACACATCCGCCTCGGGGCTCAGAAAGTCACTCGCAAACGCATCGAGCGCGGGATCGCCGTTCGGGTCGCTTATCACAACGGGCTTTGCGCACGGCACGCCGACGCTGTTCGCGAGCTTAATGAGCTTCTTTGCAGTATTTTTTGTATGATAGAATATATCGTCGCTGTCCCGCTCGACAAGGTCGGGCGCAGTCAGCGCGGCATAAACATCGTCCGCCTGGGTGAGTATCTTGCCTATAACTCCGAACTCCTGCGCGGTGAAGCCGCGGAAGGAGTCGAAGAACACCGTTTTGTTTTTAAAATACCCGCTTTCGAGAATTTTGTCTTTGAGGCGAGTCAGCATGCGGCTGTCGTCAAGCCATCCTTCGGAGACGAAAGAATCGTAGACCGAGAAAACGAGCGAAATATCGGCGAGCTTGCTTTTCAGCAGCCCGTCCTCCATGTTGTTCATGGCGGCGGTCATATCCTCCGGAGATATCGCGCACTGGCAGAACTCCTCGTTGAGGCTTAGCAGCTCGCGCACGACTGCGGGGCTGTCCGCGCTGCGGGAATAGACATTCAGTTTATCGGCGCACTGTTCGAGGGCGCGGCTCATCAGAAGTATTTTTCCCGCTTCATTGAGGCGCTTGCCCTTGTCCCAGCCGACAGCGTTAAACACGGTATTCGCAAGGCGCGTGAAGCTCAGCACTTCGACGCGCTGGGCGTCAGCCGTTCCGAGGCGTTCGAGCACTATGCGCTCGGCGGCAAAGGAATACTGTTCGGGCACTATCAGCACAGCTTCGCCGCCCGAAGAAGCGATCGAAGCCGCCGTATCATAGAGATATCCTGCGGTGCCGCCCACCGAGGGCGAAAGTATCAGTCGCAGCATTTCAAACCTCCGTCAGAAAGATTTCACACAAAGATTATATCACATCCGCGGAAATTTGCTATACCATATTTGGGACATTGATATTGTATATCCAAAAACTCTCTGATATAATAATATCAAAATGACTTATAAGGCGGTGCGCAGCATGAGAATATCAACACAGACAGACATTATTTTTCCGGCTTTCGGCATTGACGAGGGCATGAAAATATTCAAAGAGGCGGGCTTCGACGCGCTCGATTTTTCGATGTTCTATATGAACAGCTCGTTTGAGAGCGTGCTCGGCAACATGAGCGAGGATGAGCTTGTCGGCAAGCTTTTGGAATCGAGCGAGAAATATTCGCTCCCGTTCAATCAGGCTCACGCGCCGTTCCCGAGCTACCGTTTCGGCGACGAGGAATACAACAAATTCGTCTATGAAAAATTGAAGCTCTCTATCCGCATTGCGGGCAAAATAGGAGCGAGTCAGATAATAGTCCACCCGACCGCCTGCCCGGACGGCGTGGATCAGAAGCAGTTCAACATCGATTTTTACAATTCGCTAAAACCCCTGTGCGAGGAGTTCGGCACGAAGATAGCGCTTGAGAATATGTTCGGCCACGACGACCGCCGCCATGTCATGCTCGCAAATGTGTGCAGCTACGGCGAACAGCTCGCCGAATACTATGACGCGCTCGACCCGAGATATTTCACGGTCTGCCTCGACCTCGGCCACAGCGGCCTTGTCGGCGACGACGCGGCGCACGCTATAAGAGCGCTCGGCCACAGGAGGCTCACGGCTCTGCACGTTCACGACAACAACTATATGGAAGATCTGCATATGCCGCCCTTCACCTGCAAGCTCGACTGGAAGGCTATCGCGCAGGCGCTCCACGACATAAACTACACGGGCGATGTCACCCTCGAGGACGACGGATTCATCGCAAAACTGCCGAAACGCGCCCTCATAAACGGCACACGCCTCGCCGCAGACCTCGCGTCCGAGCTGCGCGACATGATAGCTCTGTAATAATTATATTTAAAAGCCGCATTCACCCGGATGCGGCTTTTTCTTGCAATAACAAATAGAGTATGATATAGTTATATTTAATATACATATGCGTAAAACGCAACTGGAGGAATCATTTTGACTACCGGAAGTTGGGTGCAGATAGTATGCCTTGTTCTGCTCATACTGTTCTCGGCATTTTTCTCGGCATCCGAAACCGCTTTCACTTCCCTCAACAAGATAAGACTCAAGACCATGGCTGACGACGGCAACAAAAAAGCCGCCAAGGCATACAAGATGGCGGAGAACTATGACAAGCTGCTCTCCACCGTACTTGTCGGAAACAATATTGTCAACATCACGGCGTCATCCGTGGCGACGGTGCTTTTCATCAGGCTCATAAACGAGAGCAAGGGTCCGACGGTCTCGACGATAATAATGACCGTGCTCCTGCTCATCTTCGGCGAGGTTACGCCGAAGACGCTCGCCAAAGAGATGCCCGAAAAATACGCGATGTTCGCGACACCGTTTTTAAAGGCGATTACGGTCATTTTGACCCCCGTTGTGGCATTCTTCATGCTCTGGAAGAAGCTTCTGAGCAAGATTTTTAAATTCAAGAAGGACGACACGATAACCGGCGACGAGCTTTTGAATATCGTTGACGAAGCGGAGTCCGGCGGCGGACTCGACGAGGATGAGAGCGATCTTATCCGCTCGGCTATCTCATTTTACGAATGTCCAGTCGGCGATATCCTGACCCCGCGCGTCGATGTCATTGCCGTTTCAAAAGACGACAGCGTCGAAAAAATAGCCTCGGTGTTCAACGACTCCGGCTTCTCGCGCCTGCCTGTCTATTCGGACGACACGGACGATATAATCGGCTTCATTCACATCAGGGACTTCAACAAATATGTGCTCACGAAGAAGCAGCCGATATCTTCGATAATCAAAAAGACCGTCTACATAGCAAAGCAGATGCAGATAAGCGAACTGCTCAAGCTCATGCAGCAGAAAAAGACGCACATGGCGGTTGTCGCGGACGAGTTCGGCGGCACGCTCGGCATAGTGACCATGGAGGACATTCTCGAAGAGCTTGTCGGCGAGATATGGGACGAAAACGACGAAGTTATTGAGGACTTCTCTCCCCAGCCCGACGGCACGGTAAAGGTTCTCGGCGGCGCGCAGCTCGACAAGATGTTTGAATATTTCGACATGGATGAGGACGAGGAGTCCGAATCCGTATCGGTCGGCGGCTGGGTGCTCGAACAGCTCGGCAAAATGGCTGAAGTCGGCGACACATTTGAATACAAAAATCTTTCCGTCACCGTCACAGACGTTGAACAGCGCAGAGTTATAGAGATCTCAGTGAAGGTCGAAGAGCCGAAAGAAGAGAGCGAAGAGGACAAAGAGGGTTAAAAAAATATATAAGAGAGTCGGATTTTTCCGACTCTCTTTTTTGTTACATCGTACTTGCAAGACCGATAAGCAGCGGCATGGTCACTATCGAAATGAAGCTGACTATTGCGACCGTTTGGGACGCAAGTCCCGTGTCTTTGTTGTACTTCGCCGCAAAGACGACCGTTATGTTTGCGGGCGGTGCGCTCGCCGCAATTATCATTGCGGTCAGCAGCGCTCCCGTGATGCCGCAGAGTCTGAAAACGCCGAGGCATATGAGCGGTATAACCGCGAGCTTTATCAGCGCGACGCAGAGTATCCGCCACTCTTTGAGCGCGGATTTTATCTTCGCGTTCGAGAGATATGTGCCGAAAATCAGCATCGCCACGGGTGTGTTGAGCGCGGCAAGATAGTCTATCGGCGCTTCTATGACATTGGGCAGTCTTATCTTCAGCAGATACAGCGGCAAGCCGATTATGAGCGATATAGTGCCCGGATTTATCAGGATGTTCTTAAAGTTGAACTTCGTCTTTTCGCCCGTCTCGGAGCGCGACATCAGCCAGATGCCGTGGGTGAACGAAAATAAGTGGAACATCATTATGACAACCGAGCCGTAGAACACGCCCTCGTCGCCGAGCACGGCATAGGCGAGCGGCAGAGCCATATACCCGCAGTTGCCGTAGACGCTCGAATATTTGAATATTGCAGCTTTGCCTATCGGCGATTTGTTGAACACAACGGAGCTGACCGCCACGCCGATAATATGTATCGCGGCGCCGCAGGCAGCGGCTATCGCAAGGCGCGTCGCCGATTCGCGGCTGAACTCCATGGAGATGAACGACTGCACTATCTTTGCGGGAGTGATGATATAAAACATCAGATCCGTGCACAGGCGCGCAGCCTTCTCCGTGAAGAGCTTTGTCCTGTCGGCGATAAATCCGACCGCGACGAGAATATACAGTATCGCCACCTGCTCGGCGGCGATGAGAAAATTATCTAAAAACATCAGCTCTCTGTTTTCTCAGCCGTTTCGGCGGTCTCGGTGTTTTTCTCGCCGAATCCGACTCTGGTCAGGAGCAGCGCACAGATGAACACTGCCGCGCCGAGGTCGCACCACTCTATGGGCGACTGATTGCAGAGCAGATAGTCCCTGCCGACAAGGGTCATTATGAATCTCGGCAGGAAGCAAATCAGAGAGAACATAATTGCGGGCAGTCCGTAGCCGACGAGCTTCCAGTCGAAGCCATCGCCGCCGACCTTTGAGTTGAGCTGAGAAAACGCCATTAAGAATGCCATAAGGAACACGCACATAAACAGCTCATAGAGAAGATCGGAAACGTTGAGGAAATTTATCGTGCGCATAAATCTGTGCATGAGTCTGAAGATGCACCAGAGCACCGGGAACAGCGCCATGAGCTTTGACTCCGAGGCGTTTGACTTGCCCTTTAAGTGACCGTAGCCGAAGAGGACGAAGAACACCGCCGCAACAACGGCGCAGAAGCCCTCAAGTCCCCTTGAGACAAGACCTGTTTTGAGATACTGAACCGACTCGGTGCCGTACATGAGCGCAGTGTCAGTAGCAGTCGCGAACACTGTCTTATACTGCGAAACAGCATCGATCATCAGCGTCAGAGCGAACATGAACGCGGCTATCGCGAGCCCTGTCGAGCCGAATTTTTCGGTCGAATAAGATATCTTCTTTCTGCTCGCTATCGCAATTGCAAGAAACGCAACGGCAGACACAGCAAGCAGGATATACGACAGCCAGATGCTCCAGTCACTGCCGCTGTAGAACCCTGTCGTGGGTTCAATCACTCCGGATGCATACTGATAGCAGCGCACCGGAATCAGCACCAAAAGAACTGCAGCAAGTGCTATCATCATAATTTTAAGCATTGAAACTTTTTTATCTTTCGGCATTGTATCAAGTCCTAAAAATTATTTTTATCTGTTAAGCGTGCTCGTCGCTGGGGATATATCTGAGCTCGCCGGGATAATTATCGAGTCTGTCATCAAGTTTTACATAGTTGCGCTGGGCGCAGACGCTCTTATATGCCGGGCGGATTATTCTGCCGCCGGTCATCAGTTCTTCCATTCTGTGCGCCGACCAGCCTGCAACGCGGGCGACGGTGAACAGCGGGGTGAACAGATCCTCGGGAATGCCGAGCAGTTTATACACAAGACCGGAATAGAGATCGACATTTGCGCACATGACTTTTTTGTCTCCGCGCAGCTCGGCAAGAATCTGCGGAGTGAGGGTTTCGATAAGCTCAAGGAGCTTGAACTCATCCTCGAACTCGGTGTTCTCGGAGAACTTGCGCGCGTGCGATTTCAAAATAACCGCACGGGGATCGGAGAGAGTGTAGACCGCGTGACCCATGCCGTAGATGAGTCCCGAGCCGTCGCCCGCCTCTTTTTTGAGAATCTTCTTGAGGAACTCGGCGACCTGATCCGCGTCGGTAATATCCTCAACGCCCTGCTTGATATATTCGACCATCTCGGCGACCTTTATGTTCGCGCCGCCGTGCTTGGGTCCTTTGAGCGAGCCGATGCCCGCGGCGATAGCCGAATATGTGTCGGTGCCGCTCGAAGTCAGCACGCGGGTGGCGAAAGTCGAGTTGTTTCCGCCGCCGTGCTCGGCGTGGAGCATGAGGCAGATATCGAGCATATGCGCCTCTTCCGGGGTGAATTTTTTATCCGCTCTTATCGAATAGAGAACTGACTCGGCGGTGCTGAGGGTCTTGTCGACCGGGTGGAGATACATGCTCTCGTGATAGAAGTTGCGGCGCTTGACCTGATAGGCGTAGCTCATTATCATGGGTATCTGCGCGAGCAGCTGTATCGACTGGCGAAGGACGTTTTCTATCGAGATATCGTCCGGATTTTCGTCATATGAATAGAGCGCGAGGACGCTTCGCGAAAGCTTGTTCATGATGTTGTGCGAGGGAGCTTTCATTATCATATCCTCGATGAACTCGTTGGGGAGCTCGCGGCTCTCGGCGAGAACGCTTTTGAATATCTCAAGGCGTCTTCTCGAGGGCAGGGTGCCGAAAAGGAGCAGCCACGCGACCTCTTCAAAGCCGAAGCGTCCCTCCTGCTCGCATCCGCTGACTATCTCGCGAACATCGATTCCGCGGTATATAAGTCTGCCGTCTATCGGGACACGCTCGCCGTCCTCGACATAATATCCCTGAACGCTGCATATCTTTGTCAGCCCCGCCATAACACCGGTGCCGTCCGAATTTCTCAGGCCGCGCTTGACCTGGAAACGATCAAAATACGCAGGATTTATCTTGTTATACTTGTCTATTTCTCCGCATAAACTGTTAAGGGCATCCTGCGGGATAGAGGATATATAATTCGCCATGCGTTCGACTCCTTTCTCGCTCCGTATATAAATTTATATAATAATGTATCAGAGTACAATTTTACACCAAAACGGCAGCAAAAGTCAAGTTTGCCGAGGTTCGGGAGGTAAAAAATATGAAAAACAGAGGATTTTTATTCATCATTCTGATAGCCATTCTGCTTATCTGCCCGCTCGCCGCAACGGGCGGCGCAAAAGCGCCGGAGAAAGGCGGCAACGAAGTCACAAAAACGAATATTCAAAATGACGGAGACTCAATACTCGTGCTCTCCTCTTCGACGAAGAAGATAAACGAAATAGACATGTTCGAATATGTTGTCGGTGCGGTGGCGGCGGAGATGCCGCCGACATATCATTCGCAGGCTCTGCGCGCCCAGGCCGCCGTATGCTATACATATGCGGTCAAGAAGCGTTCCAGTCCCGACCCCGCGCTCGGCGGCGCGGACATAACCGACGACAGCGCGGTGCATCAGGGATATTTGGACGCGGCGGCGCGCAAGGAAAAATGGGGCGACAAATACGAGACATACGAAAAGAAGATCGAAGAGGCTGTCAAAGACGTTTTCGGCAAGACGATAACCTATGACGGGGAGACTATAACTGCGGCGTTTCACGCGATAAGCTGCGGGCAGACCTTCAGCGCAGAGGAGGTCTGGGGCAAGGATGTCCCCTACTTAAAGAGCGTCACGAGCGCGGGCGACAAGCTCTCGCCCGACTACTCATCGACGCTGACACTGACGGCAGATGAATTCAAAAAAGCTTTCGCCGGCTCGGGCGCGGAGCTCGGCGGCGACGCAAAAAAGTGGATAGGCGAAATCAAAAAGACGGACAGCGGATATATTTCCTGCGCCGTGATCGGGGAAAAAGGATTCACGGGCGCGCAGGTGCGCGAAAAGCTGGGACTCCGCAGCGCCTGCTTCGAGATAAAATGCACGGGCGACGAGTTCAAAATTACCGTCCACGGATACGGTCACGGGGTCGGCATGAGCCAATACGGCGCGGACTACATGGCGCGGCAGGGCTCCGACTGGCAGGAGATAATCAAGCACTATTACACCGGAGTGGAGATAAAATAAAAATCGGCGCCCGCGCAGCTCTGCGTGGACGCCGAAGTTTTATTTTTTAATTCACGCCTTTTTTCGCCGCGGCCTGCATAACTTTGTTGGCTATGGGCGCCGCCGCGCTGATACCCTCGCCGCCGTGTTCGACAACAACGACGACCGCCAGCGGGAGATCCTCGCGCTCGGAGAACGCGACAAACCACGAGTGGGGCTCGCCGTCCGTGACCTGCGCTGTGCCCGTCTTTCCGCCGAGCTGAAGCCCGGGGAACTTGCCCTCGCCGTAGTGGGTCGTGACATTCTTTCGGAGCATATCTTTGATGGTGTTCGCTATATTTTCGTCGAGATATTTGAGCGTCGGCGAAGTCAGCGAGCTCAACGTGCTGTCGCTCTTGAGCAGCTTCGGTGCAGGTGCGCTGCCGCCGTTCGCTATCGCACCCATCATGGTGAGCATCTGGCAGGGATTCGCGAGTGTCTGATACTGACCGATGCCCGCCCAGCCGCGGTCAACACTGACCGCATCTTTCAGAGTGAAATAGCTCTTTGTGACGCTTATTCCGTCTATTGTAATGCGCTTGTTGAAACCGACCTGCTCGGCGGTCTTAGTCAGCGCGTCATTGCCGAGCTCCTCCGCGATGCAGGCGAAGGTGCTGTTGCAGGATTTGCTGAGTGCCTGCTGAAAATTGACCTTTCCGTGGACGGAGTTGCACTTGACTATACCGGTAGAGGTCTTATATTGACCGGTGCAGGTAAATGTGCGCGAATTTATATCGGGTATATTTTCGAGCGCGCTAATCGCCGTGACGATTTTAAAAGTCGAGCCGGGAGTGAACACGCCTGACAGGAAGCGGTTGAGATATATTGCCTCGTATTTTCCTGTTGTATCGCTGTCGATATTGGTAGGCTTATTATACGGGTCATAAGTCGGGGTCGAGACCATGCAGAGAATCTCGCCAGTCTTGTAGTTATATACACCGACTGCGCCCTTTCTGCCGTTCAGGGCGTTATACGCCGTGGCGCAGAGATCGGCATCTATAGTGAGGGTTATATCGTTGCCCGCTCCGTTTCTCTTCAAATCATATACACCGTTTAAGAAGCTGTAGCCCGTGAGCTCGCCGCGGAACGCGCTGTGCGCTCCGGTTGAGATAAATCCCTCGAGGTCGCCGACGGCGTGGAGGGTCGCGCGGCGCACGGTGCTGTTCGAGTTATATTTTCTCTCGCCGTTCACCGTCTGAGCCAGCACCTTGCCGTTGCGGTCGTATATCGTGCCCGCCGCGACTATCTGACCCGACGAATATATATGCTTGTTGGCGCGCTTGAACACCCATGTTTCGGCGTTGATGCCGAATGTTGCCGCGAGGACTATGACGCCCGCAAGAAAAATTGCCACGAGCGCAAACATGAGCTTTGAGCGTTTTGCTATGCCTTTCATTCAATCAGTCCTTTCCGCGGGTTACGAGTCAGAATCGAGATAATATTTCGAGCCTATCCAGGTGCGGTTGTCCGCCGCCTTGATGAACGCTATCAGAGCCCAGCAGCATATCGCGCTCGAACCGCCTCGGCTGATGAACGGGAGGGTGACACCCGTAAGGGGCAGCAGGTCGGTGACGCCGAAAACATTGAGTCCCGTCTGGAAGAGCAGGAGACAGCCCGCCGCTATGCCGGATATTGCATAGAAAGCCGAGCGCGAACCGCTCGCGCAACGGATGCTGTGGAACGCGATAAACATAATGCAGAGGATGACGAGGATGCCCATGATAATGCCCCACTCCTCGCATATCATGCCGAATACCAAATCCTCCGTCGCTGCGGGGACTTCTTTTAGCTTTCCGTCGCCGATGCCGACGCCGAGCAGTCCGCCGCTGACGCTGTAGATGAGCACGCGCGTCTGCTGATAGCCCTTGCCGTACATATCGTCCCAGACATGGCGGTAGGTCGCAAAGCGAGCCATAACAAAGTCGGAGCGTATCAGCACAACGAGTCCCGCCGCCATCGCCGCGCCGACGCACAGGAGCACTATCGTGCGGAAGTCGCCGGAGCGCATGAACGCGAGGACTATGAACGTAAAGAAGAATATCAGCGCCGCGCCGAGATCGCGCATCAAAAACAGCAGCGCCACGCAGACGACGCAGAAGATTATATATTTTGTGAGCGAGCGAGTGGTCTGCAATTTATCGAGAGTCGCCGCGCCGACAAAGACGAACGCGACTTTGACGAACTCAGACGGCTGGATAGACATTCCGCCGATACTCAGCCAGTTGAACGCGCCCTTTATGTTACGCGCGAGGATAAGAGTCAAAACCAGCAGACCTATTGCCGCCACAGCCATGGGCGTTCTCATCACCATGGCGCGGTCGACATTCGAGATGAGCCAAAGCAGAGCGACAAAGCAGAATATGCCGAGCATATCCGCGACGAACTGCGTCTTGACTAAATCTTTATTCGCGCCCGCAACGGTGACAAGTCCTATGCCCGTCAGGAAGAACGCTATCATTTCGAGCGCCGGGTCTGCGCGCTTTCTCGCTATCGACATCGCGATGAAATAAACCCACTCGACGGCGAGATATGCGCCGAAGAATATGAGACACTCCGTGCTCAGCGAGCCGTCGTCGTTGAACACGACCTGTGCCATTGATATGAGCTGGAACGCCGTGAGCAGAATCAGCGCGGGGAGCCACCATTTTGTTCTCTTCATTGTCTTTTTCATGCGCTCTCCCCTCCCGTCGTTCTGAAAGTGAGCGTGCTGCCGCAGATATTGATCGTGTCGCCGTCATCGAGCTGAGTCATACGTCTGACGGGTCTGCCGTTGAGCAGAGTGCCGTAGGTCGAATCCATATCCGTAACGCTCCATTTGCCCGTTCCGTCGTCGAACACGAGCATGGCGTGATGAGCCGAGACATTCTGCCGTTTTAATTTTATCTGCACATCGTCTCCGCTGCCTATCATACAGGTTATAAGGCCGTCGATTCTATATGCGTTTCCGGTCTTTTCGTCGACTATATAATCCGCGTGCTCGTCCGCAGGGGCGGTCTCTTCACCGTCCGCCTGTTCAACATGCTCTTCCGGAGCCTGCTCGGGCTCTATAGCCGCATTCTCGACGAACACGAACACCGCATTGCCGAAAACTATCGTGTCCCCGTCCGCAAGGGCGCGGGGCTTGTCTATCTTCTCGGCGTTGATATATGTTCCCGTCTTCGAGCGCGTGTCTGTCACGCGCCAGCCGCTCTTATGCTTTGAAAGCACGGCGTGAAAGCGCGAGACAGTGTTATATCCGAGGACGATATCGCACGCCTTGCTGCGCCCGACTGACACTTCGTAGCCGGACAGCGGCAGGCGGTCGCCGTTCGCCTCGTTGACAAGATATCCGGTGACGCCGATCTTCTTATTGCCCTTGAGCAGAGAGGGCACGCAGAACGCCGCAACAAGCAGCGCGAGCACGGGCATAATCCACCGCGCCGCATCGCCGAATATGAGAGAGATATCTATATCCATGAGTCCACCTCCGATAATCATAACGACTGACGAAAAGTTATTCCTGCTGTCATTTTACTTTTTTCGCAGTCAAAAGTCAACCGCGCGCCCGTACTTAGTTCGTTCATATTTGGGCGATACCCTTGATTTTGTTCGCGATATAATGTATTCTATTATCACAGCGCAAAAAGCGCAAAGGATGTTAAAACAAATATTCTTAAAGGAATGATGATAAAAATGAAAAAAGCTATTCTGTGTATTTTCATGTGCCTTGTGCTCATGCTGAGCTTTGCCGCCTGCAAGAACAAGGACAGCAGCTCGGGCACCACCGCACCCGACACCACGGAGGGCACCACCTCGAGCCTTGAGGACATAATCAACGCCCTCAACGGAGTTGACACTACGGATTCTTCGAACCCCGCGAGCACCACCGAGGCGACCGAGCCCGAGACGATGCCGAAGGGTCATGAGATAAAGGACAACGGCGCGAAGAAGGACATCAAAAAGACCCGCTTCTACACCTATTTCCAGAAGAACTCAAAGCGCGATTCCTACACCATGACCGCGACCTGCTCCTCCAATATGCAGGGCGCCTCCGTCAATGTGCCCCTGACGATGGTCAAATCAGGCAAAAAAGCCTATATGAGCATGAAAGCTCCTGTCGGCAACGGCGTATCAATGACAATGTCGTTCATTTCGGACGGCGACAAGTTCTATATGGTATTCCCCGAGGGCAGGATGTATCTCGCCGTTGACGCGGGCGAGGCAGGCGATGTCAACGAGGCTATGAACTCCCTCTCGGCGATAGACTTCGAGGGCATGGAATATGTCAGGACCTCGGAAGTCAAGGCTGACGGCAAGAAATACATCTGCGAAGAGTACAAGAGCAACGACAGCACGATAAAATGCTATTTCTCCGGCGATGACCTCGTCAAGATGGAGATTCTCAGCAGCCAGGGCGTGCTCGTCTGCAACGATATCAAATTCTCCTCAAAGGTCGACGAGAGCGTGTTCAAAATCCCCTCGGGTTACACTGATATATCCACTCTCTACGGCTCGAACGGACAGTTCACAGGTTTTTCAAAATGAGCATAAATAACAAAAATGTGATAATAACCGGAGCTGCCGGCGGCATAGGCCGTGCGGCGGCTCTTGCCTTTGCAAAAGACGGATTCGGCGTGCTGATAAACTACCGTACTTCCGAAGATGCGGCGCTCGCTCTCTGCCGCGAGATAAACGAAGAAAACGGCAGAGCAGTCTGCTTCAGAGCCGATGTGAGCGCGAGAAGCGAAGTGGACGAGATGACGGACTTCGCCCGCAGGGAGCTCGGCAGAATAGGCGTTCTTATAAACAACGCCGGAATCGCTCAGCAGAAGATGTTCTGCGACATCACCGAGCAGGATTTCGACCGCATGATGGGCGTCACGGTCAAGGGCGCGTTCAACTGCATTCAGGCGGCTCTGCCCGACATGGTTCACGAAAAGAGCGGAAAGATAATCAATGTTTCCTCTATGTGGGGCGTGTGCGGCGCGTCGTGCGAGGTGCATTATTCCGCCGCAAAGTCGGCTCTGATTGGGCTGACAAAGGCGCTCGCGCGCGAGCTTGCGCCGTCAAATATTCAGGTCAACTGCATAGCCCCCGGCGTTATCGACACGAAGATGAACGCCTCCCTCGGCGAAGAGACGCTCGAACTTCTAAAAGAAGAATCTCCCATGGGACGCTTCGGCACGCCCGAAGAGGTGGCGCACCTCATGCTCTTCCTCGCGGGAGACGGTTCGGATTTCATAACCGGGCAGACGATAGGCATAGACGGCGCTTTTATCTGACGCACACATTGTGCTCAATTTTTCCGTTCATTTTTATAGTTTTTGTATAATTCTTCTTGATTTCTCATTCTTTTTATGTTAAAATCAATTGAAATGTACACAAACAAAGCCGCGGAGGGGTTTTTCGCGGCAACAAAATCTGTTTGGAGGAAACGATATGGCTAACTGCCCCAAGTGCGGCGCGCGTCTCAAGCTGACTGACTGGCGCCCCACCTGCCCTCATTGCGGCATCAATCTTATCTACTACGGAATGGAGGAGCGTCTGCTCGAGGATGCCGACAAGGCCGAGAGCGAACACGCCGTATTCCAGAAGAAGCTTGACAGGCTCAAGGCTTCGTTCATTGGATCTCCCCTGACAATAATCAGAATCGTGCTCAGCCTTCTTCCCATCGGAGCGCTCATGCTTCCGCTGGCGAATGTGTCCTTCTGGGGACCGTTCTTCGAGAAGAAAGTGTCGGTCAATGCCATCACGATATACAATGCGGTGTCAGCGCTCGATTTTGACGCGCTGTTCAAGTATATCGGCTCGAGCTTCTTCGGCAACACTTTCCTGCTCTACTTCATATCGCTTGTGACGATCCTGCTTTCGGCAGTGCTCATCCTCGTCAGCCTCATTATGCTCACGATGGCATGCTCGAAGCGCGGCAATCCCCGCAACATCACCCTCAACAGCATCATGCTTGTGCTCGCGACGGTTTCGATAGTCTGCTTTAACTTTTTCTCGAAAGATCTCGCGAAGTTCTTCCCTGATGTTTTCAGCGGTTCGGTCGGCTTCGGCGCATATGTGTTCCTCGGAACGCTCGTCGCGCTGCTCGTCATCAACATAGTCATCGCGAAGGTCGGCGTAAAGGTCAAGTACACTGAGACATTCATCGGCGGTATCCCGTCTGAGGAATACTTCGAATATGTCAAGCAGGGCATGAGCACCCACGCTATCAGAAAGATGATGGCAGAGATCGACGCGAACAACAAGGTCGAGCTCGCCATGAAGGCAAAAGAAGAGGCCGACAAGCTCGAAGCAGAGGCAGAGAAGCTCTCCGCAGAGGCGAAGGCCGCAGAAGCCGCAGGTGCTTCCGATGCGGGTCACAAGACTCAGCTTGCCGCCCAGGCAGTCGATGCGGCTGCGAAGAAGGCCATGGAGGCCGCGGAGCTCGCAAGAGAAGCTACCGCCGCCATGGAATCCCTCAAGCAGTTCAACGAGCCCGGCGCAGAGACAGAAGAAAAGGAAACTGTCTCCGCAGACAAGAAGTAAAAACAATATCGGATTTTCAAAGCCGTACAGTATCCGCTGTGCGGCTTTATTTTTATAATCATTGCAACCGCGCGGTTTTTATGCTAAAATCTACTGAGTATCTTTCGGAGGTGGCAAGTTGTATTTATCGGCTGAAAAACTGAAGAGCGGCGCTCTGCTCGCCCCGATGGCAGGCGTGGCGGACAGATCCATGCGCGAGCTGTGCATGGAGTTCGGCGCAATAGGCTGCATCGGCGAGATGGCAAGCTCAAAGGGCATAAGCATGAACGACCGCAAATCCTCCGAGCTGCTGAGTCTGAGCGATGCCGAACGCCCGGCAGGTGTCCAAATATTCGGCGACGTGCCCGAGATAATGGCGAAAGCAATTGAGACCTGCATGAAATATTCGCCCGATTTCATCGATATAAATATGGGCTGTCCCGCGCCGAAGGTTGCGGGAAACGGCGGCGGCAGCGCGCTGATGAAGCGCCCGGAGCTCGCCGCAGAGATAGTCGCGCAGTGTGTGAAGGTCTCCCCCGTTCCGATAACGGTCAAGATGCGCGCCGGCTGGGACGCGGAAAATATCAATGCGCCGGAGCTTGCCGTACTCTGCGAGCAGGCGGGTGCGGCGGCGATAACCGTACACGGCAGAACCCGCAAGCAGATGTATGCGCCGCCCGTCGATCTCGATGTGATAGCCGAAGTTAAAAGGCGCGTAAAAAGCATACCCGTCATCGGAAACGGCGACATAGTCGACGGCAAGAGCGCTGCGGATATGTTTGATAAAACCAACTGCGACGGAATAATGGTCGGTCGCGGGGCGCTCGGCAGGCCGTGGGTATTCACTCAGATAAGCGAATATTTAAAGAGCGGAAATGTTCTCCCCGACCCGCCTGTAGATGAGCGCATGGACATAATGCTTCGGCATATCAGCGCGCTGATAGCAAACAAGGGCGACTATATCGGAATCCGCGAGGCACGCAAGCACTCGTCGTGGTATATCCGCGACATACATGGGGCGGCGGCTTTTCGCCGCGAGCTCGGCACGCTCGAAAGTTTTGAACAGCTTGAATCGATAGCGAAAAAGGTAGTTGAATCTGCCGCAGAATAAAGAAACGGGAAACCGCCGGAAAGCAAGAAGCTCTCCGGCGGTTCCCCAAACCATATCTCCTATATACCCTTCCGTGCCGATTGCACGGAACGCAGTTAGTATAACACTAAAAGCATATAGCAGTCAATATTAAAAAGCACCGCCGAAAAACTCAGCGGTGCAGTTTTATTTTTATCTGTTGAAGCTGTCAAGAATGATGCTGAACTCATCATCGGGATTTATCTCGGCAGGTCTCTTGGCGATATAAGGAGCTTCTTCCTTCTTCGGCTCTTCGGGAGCTACGGGTTTTGCGGGCTGAGCGATGCTCGTCTGAACATACTCGGTCTGCGCTGCCGGAGCTGCGGGAATCTCTGCCTTAGGCTGCTCTTCGGGATACATCGCTGACTTCGGCTTATCTTCAAAGCCGGTTGCGATAACGGTTATCATCATCTCGTCATCCATGTTCTCGTCGAACGCGATGCCCCATGTGATATCCGCATCGGGATGCGCCTGCTCGGTAATGAGCGCAGCTGCGCCCTCGATATCATCAAGGTCAACATCGGGAGCAGCGGTGAAGCTGATAATAACGCCCTTTGCGCCCGAGATCGAAGTCTCAAGCAGCGGGCTGGAAATCGAGCCCTTTGCCGCCTCGGTAGCCTTGTCCTTGCCGGAGGCCTTGGCGAAGCCCATGTGAGCATAGCCGGCGTCCTTCATTATCGAAGTGACATCCGCGAAATCAAGGTTGACGAAGCCGGGAACTTTTATAAGCTCAGAGATGCTCTTAACACCGTGGAGCAGAACCTCATCCGCCATCTTGAATGCCTCGACAAAAGTCATCTTCTGACCGTTGTTCATCGCCTTGAGCTGTTCGTTGGGTATGACAATAAGGCTGTCCACATTCTCGGCAAGGTTCTCTATGCCCTTCTGAGCCTGGAGCTGCTTCTTCTTGCCCTCAAACTTGAACGGGCGGGTGACAACGCCGACTGTGAGTATGCCCATATCCTTGGCGATTCTTGCAATGACGGGAGCGGCGCCTGTGCCCGTTCCGCCGCCCATGCCGGCAGTGATGAATATCATATCAGTGCCCTTGAGCGCGTCGGAGATAACATCGCGGCTCTCCTCCGCCGATTTTTCGCCTATTTCGGGTCTGCCGCCTGCGCCCTGACCCTTTGTCAGCTTCTCGCCGATCTGGATCTTGTGCGTTGCGCTGGAATGAGTAAGTATCTGCTTGTCCGTATTGACAGCAATAAATTCTGCGCCGAGCACACCGCTTTCGACCATGCGGTTGACGGCATTTCCGCCGCCGCCGCCGACGCCTATAACTTTTATCTGCGTGGTTATCTCGCAGTCATTGTCGAGTTCAAACGCCATTTCGTAACCCCCAAACTGATATATAAAAAACGGTTAGTTTTCAGATAGATTAATTTTAGCATATATTCAATAAAAAGACAAGCAAAAAATCAAAACAAATTTCCTGTCTTACTCTACCGCCTGCTCCGGCGATATCTCCGCCGTTGTCTGTTCGGCAGACGGCGTTTCGCTCTTCTTCGCCTCGGGTCTGAAATATGCCTTGTCCGTTATTGTTGCGTCGAGCGTGCCGTATTCGGTCGAGTCGATCCTGTCCTCTTTTTCGGCCGCGCCGGCGGCGAGCTTGAGCTTCGCCGGAATATCGGCAAAAGTGCCGAGCTTTATTGTTATTCTGCCGTCATATGTAAGCGTCAGCGCGGCGGGATTGCTTACATCCGCGCCGGTTATCTTGCCCTTGAGCGAGGTCTTTTCCGCCTCGGTCAAAAGATTTTTGTATGTATCGAGCGGAGACTCTTCGCCATCCTTGACTTCAAACGCAATAACGCTTCCGGGCTCAAAAGTCTTGGCTTTCGGCAGTTTTATTTTCTGCGACACATTCTCGGGTTCGGAATCGAGCAGCTCGATAACTTTATATTTTGTATCGGTCAGCGCCCATGTGCCGTCAACGCAGACGCCATAGAGCACCTTCGCCTGCTTATATTCTATAGAGACCGTGTGCGGCAGCTTGCGCTTTATTGTCACCGTTTCAATATACGGCAGCTTCTTCGTTATCCTGTCCTCGGCTTTGTTGAGATTAATCCACATCAGGCAGTCGCCGATATCTATTCCGGACGCACTGACTATCTCGTCTCCGTCATATCTGCCCTCTCCGCTGAGAGAAAAGCCCTCCACGCGGAACAGCACCGCACTGCCGATGAGCGCGACTGCCGCAAGAACGACAATAACAATAGGCAGAGTCACTATCGCTATTCTAACGCGACGGCGGCGTCTCGCCTTTTTGCTCAGTCTTTTCTTTTTCGGAGTCTTATTTTTCTGCGGCTGTGCTTTTTTGTTTTCCATGCGGGACACCCCTTTTCAGCTTTCTCTTTCAATCTCCGCCCCGAGTGAACGAAGCTTTTCTTCCATATCCTGCCAGCCCCTGTCAATGAGACAGACATTTTCTATCGTCGTGCTGCCCTGCGCCGCAAGTCCTGCGACGGCAAGCGCCGTGCCCGCTCTCAAGTCGGCGGCGCACACGCACGCGCCCGTGAGCGTCTCGACGCCCTTTATCACCGCGACTTTGCCCTCGGTCATTATATCCGCGCCGAGTCGGCAGAGCTCGCGCACATGGCGATATCTGTTTTCAAAAATATTTTCTATCATAACGCTCGTGCCGTGCGCCACACTGAGCATAGCCATGACAGCCGCCTGGGAATCGGTCGGGAAGCCCGGATACGGCATCGTCCGCACAGTCTGTACACTGCGCAGGCGAACGGGCGCCGAAATATGCACGCTGTTTTCGCCGCAGTCAACTTTGCACCCCGCCTGCTCAAACACGGGGATGACCGGAGTTATATGTTCGGCGCGGGTATCTAAAATCCGTATATCGCCGCCGGTCACTGCCGCGGCAGCCATATAGGTCGAGGCGATTATTCTATCCGGAATGACCGTGTGCTCGGCGGAATGAAGCTTTTTCATGCCGCAGACGGTTATCTCGCCGCTGCCCGCACCCGATATATGCGCTCCGCAAGAGCAGAGAAAATCCGCAAGATCGGCTATCTCCGGCTCGCGTGCCGCATTTAGTATAACCGTTTCGCCATCGGCGGACGCCGCGGCGATAAGTATATTTTCGGTCGCGCCCACGCTCGGGAACGAGAGGGTTATTTTTTCTCCGCGGAGACCGTCGGGACATCTGCAAGAGAGCACGCCGCCCTCGGTCTCAATCTGTGCGCCCATAAGGCGCAGGGAGGACAGGTGAAGGTCAATCGGGCGCAGTCCTATCTCGCAGCCGCCGGGCGCGGATATCTCCGCCATGCCGAGCCTTGCGAGCAGGGGCGCCAGAAATATAACGGACGAGCGCATCTCGCACATGAGCTCGCGCGGCACATCGCATCGGCTGACATCTGTCGCATCTACTGTAACGGTGTCGCCCTCGCGTTCGACTTTGCAGCCGATAAAGCGCAGAATTTTTATCGCGGCGTCAACATCGGAAAGGCGCGGGCAATTATAAATAACGCTAACGCCGTCAACGCTCGCCGCAGCCGCCAAGATAGGCAGTGCGCTGTTTTTTGCGCCCTGGAGGCGCACCTCGCCCGAGAGTCTGTTTTTCCCTGTGATCCTCACCGTTTCCATTTTCGCACCCCGCGCAACTCAATTAGTAACTGCGTGCCATCATATGCGAAAATGATTTGTTCTGTTACCCGACCACCTTGCACAGGCAGTCGTATATGCGTTTTGCCGCGTCGCTGACGCACATTGCGCGGGCGTTTTCGCCCATTTTATCGAGCCCTGCGCGGTTCGCGAGAAGCTTCTCGACCTCTTCGGTCAGCTTTTCGCCCGTCAGGTCTTTCTCTTCGATAACAACCGCCGCGTTCTTTTCAACGAGAGTCATCGCGTTGTGATACTGATGATTCTCCGCGACATACGGCGAGGGGATGAGTATCGACGGCTTGCCGAGAGCCTCTATCTCCGAGAGAGTCGATGCGCCGGCGCGGTTGATGAACAGGTCGCACGCCGCCATGCAGCGGGACATATCGTCTATGTATTCTCTTATTGTAACATTCTCGAATTTGTCCGGGTCGACTCCGCGCTTTTTGAGCTCGTCCGTGACCCATGTGCCGCTGTGTCCGGTGGCGTGGATGAAGCAGCAGTCACCCTTGGGAGCGCGCGCCGCTATCAGCTCGACCATAGCTTTATTTATCGGCTCCGCGCCGAGGCTTCCGCCGGAGGAGAGAATGAGCGGACGGCTGTCAACGCCCAGTTCGAGACGGCTGTGTTCTTTATCCGCTGTAAAGAACTCGGCGCGCACAGGAAGTCCCGTCAGCACGCACGGATTCTTCGGCTCGAGGTATTTTTCCGCCGCCATGCTCGTGAGCATAACAGCATCGACCTGCTTTGCGAGTGTCTTGTTCGTCACGCCGGGATAGGCGTTCTGCTCGTGGATAGCGGTCGGCACGCCGAGCTTCGTCGCCATTCTGATAACGGGTCCGCTGACATAGCCGCCGAAGCCTATCGCAAGCTCGGGCTTGAAATCCTCGATTATCTTTTTCGCCTGCGAGGACGATTTGAACATCTTTGAAACCGTCTTTATGTTATGAACGATACCCGCCGGGCTCAGGTCGCGGCGGAAACCGCTGATGTCTATCATCTTTATCGGATAACCCGCCTGGGGAACGAGCTTCGCCTCCATTTTATCGGCAGTGCCGACGAAGAGTATCTCGGCAGTCGGATCCTGCGAGCGGATATATCCGGCAACAGAAAGAGCCGGGTTGATATGGCCGCCTGTGCCGCCTGCGGCGATAAGAATTCTTTTTGCTTTGAGCATATTGACTCCTCCGTTGTTTTTATATTTTTTCTATTTTTGCGCTTCGCGATACGCTCAGCACAACGCCCATCTCTATGAGCAATATCCACAGTGATGAGCCGCCGTAGCTGAAAAACGGAAGGCTGATTCCGGTGTTGGGAATGAGGTCGGTGACGACCGCGATATTGAGCGCCGCCTGAAGTCCGACCTGAACCGCGATGCCCATAACGAGCAGAGACGCAAATGTGTCTTTGGTACGCATGGCGATATCGAAAGCGCGCTTGACAAGGAGCACGAACAGCACGATAACGACCAGAGCGCCGACAAGACCCATCTCTTCGCAGAATATCGCGAAAATGAAGTCGTTCTGCGGCTCGGAAACATACATGTGCTTCTGGCGCGAATTGCCGAGTCCGACGCCGAACAGTCCGCCCGAGCCGATAGCATAGAGGGAGTTGTTTGTCTGCCAGCGGGCGTCGCCGGGGTCATAGCTCTTGTCGAGCCATGCGATTATTCGCTCCGCCGCATAGGCGGGCATTTTATCTCTGAAAACGACCATGAGCACTGCGCCGCCGACAATGCAGGCTATGACGAGCGGGTACCACTTGCGGTCGATGCCGCCGAGATAGGTCATCGCTATGCCGAGAAGACCGACAAGTATGGTCGCCGAGACATGCTTTTCGAGCGCGATAAGTCCGCACATAACGCCGACGACTGTCATATAGAGGAACATCATCTTCCAGTCGGAGCATATGGCTTTTTTGCGTCTGTCCATGCTCCACGCGCAGTACATTATCAGCGCGACCTTTGCAAGCTCGGACGGCTGAAACAGTTTCTTGCCGCCGATGACGAGCCAGCGCTTGAAGTCGCCGTCGCCGTGGAAAATGAGCACGAGAATAAGAAAGAAAAACGCGACGGTTATCGCAAAAAACGATAAATCTTTGAGCACTCTGTAATTTATTCTCGACACCAAAAACATCAGCACAACGCCTGTTACGGCAAAAATCAGCTGACGCTCGATATAATAATACGCGTTGCCCTTATGTCTGTTTATGGCGTTGATATAGCTCGCCGAGAACAGGGCTATCAGACCGATGATGAGCAGGATGACGACGAGCAGGAAGAACCTTGTGTCTATCTTTCCGAAAGCCAGCACTTCGCGCTTGTCGAGCCTTTTTATACCGTTCGGGGTATATTTATAGAACGGATAATACTGACGAAAAAGCTTTTTTGCAGGAGACATTTCCCCGCTCTCTCTTTTTGTTTTTTCGCTCTTTGTTTTTCCTTTTGTCTTCGTCATCCCGATCCCCCTTTCGTCTGCGTTTGTTTTTTTAAAGTGCGTAGCCGCCGAAATACATCAGCGCAATCGCTGCGGCTCCGCCGATGGCGTTGACTATCGAAAACACTGCGACTATCTTCTTCTCGCTCCAGCCGCTCATCTCGAAATGATGATGAATGGGAGCCATCTTGAAGATGCGCTTGCCGTGAGTTATCTTGAAATAGCCGATCTGGAGCACGTCGGACGCGCCCTCTATAACATATATTATACCCGTCAGGAGCAGAATAAGCGGGCAGTTGAGCGCATACGCGATAGCGACGACCATGCCGCCGAGGAACATCGAGCCCGTGTCGCCCATGAACACCTTTGCGGGGTTGTGGTTCCAGACGAGGAAGCCCGCACATCCGCCTATAAGTACGCTCGCCATGAGCGAGACGCCGAAAAATTTATGCATATAAGCAATAACGCACATGGAAAGACCGAAGGTTATCGTAACGCTCGAGCAGAGTCCGTCGATGCCGTCGGTGAAATTGACTGCATTTATCGCGGCATAGATAACGACAAAGCCAAAGATCCAGAAGAATACGCCCATACGAACATTGCCGGCAAACGGAATGAACATATAGGGCTCCTTGCCCATGCCCATATAGAGTGAGACGAGATAAGCGATTATAACGAGCGACTGAAGCACCGTCTTCTGTTTCTCGGTCAGACCGAGGTTGCGCTTTTTGACGACCTTTATATAGTCATCGGCAAAACCGATGAGCGCCACGCTGAGAGCAAAGATAATGCCGCTGTAGAACTTCGTATAAAGCTCGATTATCGACACGCCGGTAGCGCTGCTGTCGACGATATCGCCGCCGAGGAGCTTATCGGTAATAACAGTCACCGCAACTGCGGCTATTGTGCCGAAGATAAACATGAGTCCGCCCATGGTCGGCGTGCCCTGCTTTTTCTCGTGCCACTTCGGACCGATTTCAAGAATAGTCTGCCCGAAATGAAGCTTTCTCAGCCACGGAATTATGGCAAGCCCGAGCAACGCGGTGACAAGCGCCGCGGCCGCCGCGCCCATTATCAATGCTGCGATAGTGTTCATTGTTTTTTCCTCCCTGTATCGTGCGGAAGCCCGAGAATTTTTCTTACGGTCTCCCGCTCGTCAAGCGGCAATTTTTCGCCGCCGATAAGCTGATATTTTTCGTGTCCCTTGCCCGCGAGCAAAACTGTGTCGCCGGGTTCGGCTGTTTTAAGCGCGAGCGCTATCGCCTTGCGTCTGTCCGGTTCAACGAACAGATCGCAGCGTTTTTTGTCCGTGCCTTTTAATATATCGCCGATTATTTTTATCGGGTCCTCCGAGCGCGGGTTGTCGCTCGTGACGATAATCTTATCCGCATATTTGCACGCGGCGGCGCCCATCAGCGGGCGTTTGGTTCTGTCTCTGTCTCCGCCGCAGCCGAAAAGAACTATGAGCTTCCCGCGGCAGGACGGGCGCAGAGCCCGCAGAACCTGTTCAAGTCCGTCGGGCGTGTGGGCGTAGTCAATAATGACGCTGTACGGTGCTGAACACTCCACGCGTTCGAGCCGTCCGCAGACGCTTTTTGACTTTGCGAGCGACTGCGCGGCATCTTTCGGCTCGATGCCGAGATTTATCGCGCAGACAGCTGCCGCCATAGCGTTCGAGACGCTGAAAAGTCCGGGCGAGGCAAATTCTATATGTTCTATGTGTCCTTTCGAAACAAGTTCAAAGCAGACACAGTCCGAAAGAAGCGAGATGTTTTTTGCCGTATAGTCGGCACAGTCGAGCACGGTTGAAAATGTAATTATCTTTCCCTTTGACGCAGCGATTATCTCATTAGCGCGCGGGTCGTCGAGATTGACTATTGATAGAGCAGAATGTTCAAAAAGCTTTTTCTTCGCAGAAATATAATTTTCAAATGTGCCGTGATAATCCAAGTGGTCGCGCGTGATATTTGTGAACACCGCCGCGTCAAAGTCTATGCCCTCGAGTCTCCCCTGCGCGAGTGCCTGAGACGAAGCCTCCATAACGCAGGCTTTACACCCTTGGGAAACGGCGCGCGAGAGCAGCGAATAAAGCTCGGGCGGCTTCGGCGTGGTCAGCCCGCTCGGCAGATTTTCATCCCCGAGGCGGTTGCAGACCGTCCCGGTGAGCAGTGTTTTCGTCCCCGAATCGGAAAGGATATTCCTGATAAGCGTGGTCACCGTCGTTTTGCCGTTTGTGCCGGTGACGCCTATCATTCTGAGCTTGCGCTCCGGGTGATTACAGAGTGCCGTACAAAAGCGCGCATATGCGCTGCGGGAATCCGCGACACGAAGCTCGTTTTCAAGTCCCAGTCTATCCTGAGTCACAACAGCCGCCGCGCCCGAGGCGAGCGCATCAACAGCCGCTGTGTGACCGTCGAAGCTCCTGTGGCGTATACACACAAACAGCGAGCCGGGTCGGACGAGTCTGCTGTCGTCGGTGACGAGATTTATATCCGCATCGTTTTTTATACTTCCGTCAAATTCAACTTCCCGGAACAATTCGGAAAGTCTCATTGAAAATCTCCTTTATCAGCCCGGAGAATCGGAAACGCCGGTATTCGATTTGAAGTATACTGTGACCGTCGTGCCGTAATCGACGCTTTCGCCCTTTGCGATGCTCTGTCCGTAAGAAGTGAGCTCGGAGTTGACGAGAGTGTTGCCGGATATCTTGATATTTATGCCCGCGGCAGCCGCAGTGCGGTTGACCTGGGTTATCGAAAGTCCCGTCAGATCGGGCACTTTGGTCTTTGTTTCAACGGGGCCACCCTCGGTATAGAGCACGACTATGCCGCCCTTGGGCACGCTCTGATAGGCGCCGGGGAGCTGGCTTATAACCTTGTCGCCGTTGCCGATAACCTTGCAGTTGAAGCCTGCCGAGCGAAGCTCCGAAGAGACCTCCGAAACATTCTTGCCGACATAGTTGGAAACCGTCGTGTCAAGCTTTGCAAGCTCGCTCTCGGTATACTGCGGCTCAACGTTGAGATATTTGAGCGTTTTCTCCATAACCTGGGCGGCGACGGGAGCGGCTATCTGACCGCCCTGGATCTGACCGCCGTGCGGCTCATCGATAATAATTATTATTGCAACCTTCGGATCGTCCGCGGGGGCAAAGCATCCGTAGGACGCGACGTGCTCGCCGGTCTTGCCGAGCTTCTGCGAAGTACCGGTCTTGCCCGCGACGCGGTAGCCGATAACATATCCGTTTTTCGCCGTGCCTTCGTTGACGACGCGGCGCATCATCTCGGCGACTTTTGCAGAGGTCTCCTCGCTTATCACCTGACGCCTGACGGTCGGCTGGGTCTCGCTGACGACATTGCCGTTGTCGTCGAGCACTTTCGCGACGACATAGGGCTTCATCAGCTTTCCGCCGTTGGCTATGGCGGAGAGTGCAGTCACCATCTGAATGGGCGTGACCTGGAACGACTGACCGAACGAGGAGCTCGCGAGGTCGATGAGCGTCATGCCCTCGTGGGCGTGGTAGGTGACGCCCGCCTTGGGCTGAGTTTCCGCCGGGAGGTCGATTCCGGTCTTTTCGGTGAAGCCGAACGCCTCGAAATATTTGTAGAAATTATCAACGCCGAGGCGCTGACCCATAGTTATGAAATAAGAGTTGCAGGATTTTTTCAGACCGCCGACCATGTCGAGCGTGCCGTGAACTGTGTGCGCGTTGCAGTGGTAGGTCTGGGTGAGAATTTTTATTCCGCCCGCCACGCAGTCGACCTTCGTTGACTGATCCGCGACGCCCTGATCGAGAGCTGCCGAGGCGGTGATGGTCTTGAAAACGGAGCCGGGTTCGTATGTGCTGCTGACATTCTGGTTTCGGACATTGTTATAGAACACGTTGAGTTTCGCGTTGTTTCTGTCCTCTTCCTGACCCTTTTTGATTTCTTCCTCGGTCGGGGTCTTGCCCGATTCTTCATATTTTGCGGCGCGCAGCTCCTGAAGGCGTTTATATTCCTCCTCGACCTCCGCATCGTCCGTCTGGCGCGGATTGTTCGGGTCATAGTCGCTCATGGTCGCCATGCCGAGTATAGCGCCGGTGTTGACATCCATAACTATACCGTTTGCATAGGCGCACTTGTTGTCGATATACGCCTGCTTGAGCGCTTCTTCAAGATAGCGCTGGATATTGCTGTTTATAGTCAGCTGAAGCTTCTGTCCGTTCGTCGCATCGTAAAGGGTCTCATACTGGAGCGGCATCGCCCTACCGTAGGCGTCCTTTGCGGTGACCTTTCTGCCGGGGATACCCGAAAGAATGCTGTTATAATATAGCTCGATGCCCGCCTGACCGTTGCCCTCGGAGTTTGTGTAGCCGATGATATGGCTGGCGAGGTTGCCGTTGGGGTAGTAGCGCTTGACATCGGGATCTATGCCGACCATCGCACTGCCGTAGGCATACTGCTTCTTGCCATCCTGCGTGTATTCGTACTTTTTCTTTTTTATCTCGACTACTTTTTCCTTGTTGTCATATTCAACCTGCTTTGCGATGACGAGATATCTGTATTTCGTCATCTTGAGCTTTTTCATCAGCGTGTCGCCGTTTATGCCGAGCGCATTGCTCAAATCACTGCACAAATCGGCACGGACGCTATCGTCCGGCACGCTGTATGGGTCAATATACACGAGCCACACCGATGCGCTCTGTGCGAGGACATTTCCCTCGGAGTCATAAATAGTGCCGCGCTGAGCCGGTATCTCGGTATCGTAGAGCTGATTTTCCTCGGCTTTGCCTTTGTAATAATCAGCCTGAACCACCTGAATGCGGAAGAGGTTGCCGACGCAGGCAAAGAAAGCTATGGCGATGATAACTACCATCACCTTGGCACGTCTGTCTTTTTCTTTTTTAGGCAATGTCTTCTGCATATCTTCACCCTTTCACCGCTCGGTAAAAAACCTTCTTAAATGTCCAAAAAGGGCAGACCGCGATCCGCCCTTTTCAAAGCAACTCAGGCACATAATTATATGCCGTGCGATGCCCGTACTATTCTCCCGCTTTCGATCCGTTGTCATCATTATAAACGACTGAATCAGAACCGTTGACGGTTATGTAGTTTATCTGCGAGCGGTTGCCCTTGACCATGCCGAGCCTGTTTGTCGCATAGTCGAGAATAGCGTCCGTGCTCATCTTCTGAGTCAGTCTGCTCTGCAGGTCGACCGTTCTGCTCTGTTCCTCGGCGATGCTCGTCTGTATGCTCGCCGTCTCTTTTGCAAGGACGGTAAGCCTTGTGCGCGAATACATGTTTATACCCAGAAGCATGAACATAACGACAGCCACACTGAGAATAACGGCGATGCGCCTGTTTATCTCTTTTGCCTCTGCCTGCTTCTCTTCCTTCGTCTTTTCCGGCGCTTTGATCACTCTCTGCGGGCCGACCGGAACTTCCCTTCTTTTCGGCGCGGGCATAGCCTGCTGAGGCTCAAAGAGTTCGAATCTATACGCCTGCGTGCCGTTGAGATTTGTTGCCATAGTTACCATCCTTTCTCTGTAACTTTTTCCCGTTTATACTAAAAAATTTATCTGATTTTCTCTATTACGCGAAGTCTTGCGCTTCTGCTGCGCGGATTCTCTTCGAGCTCCGCCTTGCTCGGAGCCGCCGCCTTTTGCGGCAATCTGCCGCGGCTCTTTCTCCCGCAGACGCACACCGGGAACTCCGGCGGGCATATACACCCCTCGCACAGGGAGGCGAAAGTCTGCTTGACCGCTCTGTCCTCGAGCGAATGGAAGGTTATTATCGCGAGCCTGCCGCCGACCTTGAGCGAATCGAACATATCGCCTATTGCTCTGTCGAGTCCGTCGAGCTCGCCGTTGACATAGATCCTCAACGCCTGGAAGGTGCGCCTCGCGGGGTGGCCTCCCTCGCGGCGCGCCGCTGCCGGAATAGAGCTTTTGACTATCTCGGCGAGTTCCAGTGTTGTTTCTATCGGCTTTTCAGCCCTCGCTCGGACTATTCCCGCCGCTATACGCGGAGCGAACTTGTCCTCGCCGTATCTGTAGATGATACCCTGCAGCTCGCGCTGTGAAAGCGAGTTGACTGCGTCCGCCGCGCTCATGCCCTGCATCGACATTCTCATGTCGAGCGGAGCGTCCGCGTGGAAAGAAAATCCGCGCGCGGCGTCGTCGAGCTGATGGGAGCTTACTCCGAGATCTGCGAGAATGCCGTCCGCACCCTCGTCGGTGAACTGCGAAAGTATGCTCTTTATATTAAAGAAGTTGTCGTTGACTATGCTGACATTCTCTCTGCCCTCGAAACGCTTTGTGAGCGTCTCTATCGCTTCGGGGTCGCGGTCAATGGCGACGAGCCTGCCGTTTTCCGAGAGTCTGTCAAGTATCGCGTTCGAATGACCGCCGCCGCCCGCAGTGCAGTCTGCATAAAGTCCGTCCGGCTTTATATCAAGCGCGTCGATCGATTCGCGGAAAAGTACGGGTATATGCTTGAATTCCATATTATGCCGCCCTCCGCATTAAAGCTGAACATCCGCCGCGATCTTCTCGATCTCTGCCATGTTCTCCGCGCACTTCTGATCCCAAATCTCGGGGTTCCATATCTCAATGCGGTTGCCGACTCCGACTATCAACGCCTCTTTTTCGAGGTGCGCTTTTGCGCAATGGTCGGCGGAGAGGGTTATTCTGCCCTGCTTGTCTGGGATGACGCATCTCTTCGAGCTGCTCGCGATACGCTCGGCATAGGCGCGGGTCGTACCCTTGCAGAGAACGCGGAGATTCTCAAAGTATCTGTCCCACTCCTCGAACGTATAGATGATGATGCAGTCGGTGCTGCCGGGCGGAGTGCAGACGACGAATTCCGTGCCGAGCTTGCTGCGGAATTCTGCCGGGATAAACACTCGGTTTTTCTGGTCGAGCGTATGGACAAAAAATCCGCTGAATTCAGTTTTTTCCATGCGCTCGCCCCCTTTTGTGTGAATTCGGGTGTTCTCGTCCACCACCTGAGTGGTTTCTGCCACCTATTTGCACCACCATTATAAAACAAAAGAACCGCCTGTGCAATAGTTTCAGGCGATTTTTTGCGCTCTGATTTTAAAAAATTTTTGGCGAATAGAAAAAGTCCCGGTGCAATACACAAGATATTGTATACTGCACCGGGACGGCAATTTCAGCTTAGATTTTTTATTGTAAAAATTTACCAGATAGCCTTTTCAGCTACATCGGTCTTTGCGCTGTCGATGAAATCGGCGATGCTCATCGCGCCGATATCGCCCTCACCGCGCTTTCTGACGCTGACCGTGCCGTTCTCGACCTCTTTCTCGCCGATGACGAGCATGTAGGGAATCTTGTGGAGCTGAGCCTCACGGATTTTGTAGCCTATCTTCTCGCTGCGGGTGTCAACGCTGACTCTGAGTCCCACCATATCGAGCTGCTGACGGACTTCCTCGGCATAGCCGTGGAACTTGTCGGATATCGGCAGAATCTTGACCTGCTCGGGAGCGAGCCACAGCGGGAACGCGCCGGCAAAGTGCTCGGTGATAACGCCGATGAAGCGCTCGATAGAACCGAGAACAACGCGGTGAATCATGACCGGGCGATGCTTCTCGCCGTCCGCACCGGTGTATTCAAGCTCGAAGCGCTCGGGCAGCTGCATATCGAGCTGGATGGTGCCGCACTGCCATGTTCTGCCGAGAGAATCGGACAGATGGAAGTCGAGCTTCGGTCCGTAGAATGCGCCGTCGCCCTCGTTGATGACAAAGTCCTTGCCCATCTCGGTGACCGCCGCTTTGAGAGTCTCGGTCGCGAAATCCCAGTCTTTCTCGTCGCCCATGTGATCCTCGGGCATGGTCGAGACTTCGATCTGATAGGTCAGACCGAACACGGAATAGACCTCATCAAACAGGCGGACAACGCCCTTTATCTCGTCCTTCATCTGATCCCATGTCATGAAGATATGCGCGTCATCCTGAGTGAAGCAGCGCACGCGGAACAGGCCGTGGAGCGCGCCGGACAGCTCGTGGCGGTGAACCAGACCGAGCTCGCCCATTCTCAGGGGCAGGTCGCGGTATGAATGGGGTTGAAGCTTATAGACGAGCATTCCGCCGGGGCAGTTCATCGGCTTTATCGCAAAGTCGGTGTCGTCTATAACCGTGGTGTACATATTCTCCTTGTAGTGATCCCAATGGCCGCTGCGCTCCCAGAGCGAACGGTTGAGCATCATCGGAGTGGATATCTCGACATAGCCGTAGCGCTTATGCACTTCGCGCCAATAGTCGATAAGGGTATTTCTGAGAACCATGCCGTTGGGCAGGAAGAACGGGAATCCGGGGCCCTCGTCCATGATGGTGAACAGGCCGAGTTCCTTGCCGAGCTTTCTGTGGTCGCGCTTCTTCGCCTCTTCGAGCATATGAAGATAATTGTCAAGATCCTCTTTCTTCGTGAAAGCGGTTCCGTAGATTCTCTGGAGCATCTTGTTGTCCGAGTCACCGCGCCAGTATGCGCCGGTGCAGGAGGTCAGCTTGAATGCCTTGACGCGCGAAGTGTCGGGGACGTGGGGGCCTGCGCAGAGCTCATCGAACTCGCCCTGGCGGAAGAACGATATCTTCTCACCCTTGCCGGCGTGCTCTTTGATAAGCTCGACTTTGTAGGGCTCGCCCTTCTTCTCCATCATAGCAATAGCCTCGTCGGGGTCGAGCTCATATCTCTCGAGCGGCAGAGCCTCTTTGACTATCTTCTTCATCTCCGCCTCTATTTTCTCGAGAACCTCGGGAGTGAACGGCACATCGACATCGAAGTCATAATAGAAGCCGTTGTCGATAGCGGGACCTATCGCGAGCTTCGCCTCGGGATAAAGGCGCTTGACAGCCTGAGCGAGGACGTGCGAAGCGGTATGTCTGAGCGCGCGCTTTCCGTCGTCATCGTCAAAAGTAAGAATTTCGAGCTTGCAGTCTTTATTTATCTGGGTGCGAAGATCCTTGACCTCGCCGTCGATGCGGCAGACGCACGCCGCCTTATAGAGTCCCATGCCGAGACTCTTCGCCACTTCCATGGCGGTTATTCCGTCGTCAAACTCCTTGACGACTCCGCCCTTGAGTTCAATGTTTACCATAAAAATTTCTCCTTTCAGCTTCGGGCTGATGCCCGTCTCAGGGATGAAAAAAGCTCCACCCCCGTAAAATTTACAGGGGTGAAGCGAATGCTCCACGGTTCCACCCGGTTTGCGGCTCGCGCCGCCACTCATGCGACCTTAACGCGGTCATACGTCGCAGCCTATCCCACAGGGCTTCGGTGCGCGCTCGGCAGCGGTAACATATCCCGTATCAACACCGGCGCTCTCAGCCAACGGCGCACGGCTCTCTTTGAGGACGTTCGGAACACGTCTTCTGCTTCACAGCTTTTAACATTATCATTTTATCACCAAACGCGAAAAAGTCAACACTTTCTTTCGCACGGGATTTTGTTCAACTTCCATAAATTTTTGTACCATGTGTTGCAATAATACCTTGACATTTCTCCCGTTTAAGGTTATTATACATAATAATGGTAGTATTATGTGCCAAGCTATACTCCATATTGTTATTTTACTGAGTTTTACAATAATCAAAATTTTTATTCGGGAGGTGTTATTCGTTTGGACGTTTGGAAAATTATTCTTATAGCCGCCGCTGTCGGAGTTGCATTCGGCATTATCGGTTTCATTCTCGGCGGTTTACATAGGAAGAGAGTTGCCGAAGCCGCAATAGGTTCCGCCACAAAGGAGGCGAACCGCATAGTCAGCGAGGCTATGACCCAGGCAGAGGCCAAGAAGAAGGAAGCTATCCTTGAAGCCAAGGATGAGATCCACAAGCAGAGAAGCGAAAACGAAAAAGAACTGCGCGAAAGACGCAATGAAGTTCAGCGCCAGGAGCGCAGAGTCATTCAGAAAGAAGAGAGTCTCGACAAGAAGATCGAGAATCTCGAAAAGAAGGACGAAACCCTCAACCGCAAGATAAAGGATGCGGATGACAGACTCGCCGAGGCGGAGAGCCTCAAGAGAAGCCAGCTCGATATGCTCGAAAAAATCTCGGGCTACAGCAAGGAGCAGGCAAAAGAATACCTGCTCAAGAACCTTGAAGACGACCTTGTTCACGAGAAGGCTGTCAAGGTGCTCGAATATCAGCAGCGCACAAAGGACGAAGCTGATACAATTGCAAGAGAGATAATCGGCACCGCTATCCAGCGCTGCGCCGCAGATCACACGGCAGAGACCACGGTATCCGTTGTCGCCCTGCCCAACGACGAGATGAAGGGACGCATAATCGGACGCGAGGGCAGAAATGTCCGCACGCTCGAAACCATAACCGGCGTCGATCTGATAATCGATGACACGCCCGAGGCTATCACCGTTTCGAGCTTCGATCCGGTTCGCCGCGAGGTCGCGCGTTTGACGCTCGAAAAGCTTATATCGGACGGCAGAATTCATCCCGCCCGCATCGAAGAGATGTACGAGAAAGCCCGCCGCGAAGTCGATGCAACTATCAAGCAGACCGGCGAGCGCGCACTCATCGACGCAGGAGTCAACGGAGTGCATCCCGAGCTCGTCAAGCTTCTCGGCAAGCTCAGATACAGAACGAGCTACGGTCAGAACGTACTCAATCATTCACTCGAAGTTTCTTATATCGCAGGTCTCATGGCGGCGGAACTTGGCGCCGACGTCAAGCTTGCAAAGAGAGCCGGTCTTCTTCACGATATCGGCAAGGCACTCGACCACGAGATGGACGGCTCGCACGTTGAGCTGGGTGTTGAGGCCGCGAAGAAATACCGCGAGAGCGAGGGCGTCATTCACGCCATTCAGGCTCACCACGGAGACGTTGAGGCAAAGACACTTGTCGCCTGCCTCGTTCAGGCCGCCGACGCCGTTTCGGCTTCCCGCCCCGGCGCAAGACGTGAGAATGTTCAGAACTACATCAAGCGCCTTGAAAAGCTCGAAAGCATCGCATCCTCGTTCGAGGGCGTTGAGCGTTCGTTCGCCATTCAGGCGGGCCGCGAAGTGCGCATAATGGTCAAGCCCGAAGTCGTCAGCGACGAGAAGATGGTTCTCATCGCCCGCGACATCGTCAAAAAGATTGAAGACGAGCTTGAATATCCCGGTCAGATAAAGGTCAACATTATCAGGGAGAGCAGGGTCAGCGACTACGCAAAATAAAAACAAATCCCACCGTCAAACGCGGTGGGATTTTTTGAAAGGAAAATCGGAATGAATATACTTCTTATAGGCGACATCGTCGGCACGCAGGGTTGCGACTTTCTGCGCTCTGTGCTCCCCGGCTTCAAGAAGCTCAAGGCCATAGATGTCGTGATAGCCAACGGCGAGAATGCCGCGCCCGGCAACGGGATAACTTCGTCCGCCGCCGAGCACATATTTTCAAGCGGCGTTGACTTTATAACGACCGGCAACCACGCTTTTCGGCGCAGCGAGGTATATCATTTTCTCGACGAGCGCAGCGATATAATCCGCCCGGCGAATGTCGGCGCAGCCTGCCCCGGCAAGGGCTTCGGTGTTATAGACATGGGCAGAGTCCGCATCGGCGTTATAAACCTGCTCGGGCGCGCATATATAAACGGCTCGGACAATCCGTTCTCCTGCATCGACTCTCTCATGGAAGAGATAAGCGACTGTCGGATAAAAATAGTTGATATCCACGCCGAAGCTACAGCCGAGAAGCTCGCCATGGGCTTCTACCTCGACGGCAAGGCGACCGCCGTTGTCGGCACGCACACCCATGTTCAGACTGCCGACGAAAAAGTCCTGTCCGGCGGCACGGCTTATATAACCGACCTCGGCATGACGGGACCCGAGCTCTCGGTGCTCGGAGTCCGCCCCGAGGCTTCGATATCGTGGCTCAAGACGGGACTTCCGACGCGATTTGAGATAAGCGACGGCGCATGCATGATGTGCGGCGCTATAATCGACGTTGATGAAAAAACCGGAAAGTCGAGAAGTATTGAAAGAATCTGTGTAAGGTGAGAAAATAAAAATGCTCAAAGAAATAAGAATCGCAAAAGAAAAAGACTGCCCTAAACTGCTCGAACTGCTCGAATATATCTGCAATCTTCACAGCGGGATAAGACCCGACCTGTTCAAGGCGGGAAAGTCGAAATACGACAGTGAAAGCCTCGCGAAGCTCTTAGCCGACGAGAACCGCATAACTTTTGTTGCGGCGGACGAAAACGACGAGGTGCTCGGATATATTTTCTGCATTCTCATCGACCACTCCGTTGACTCCGCACGCTGCCCGAACAAGGAGCTCTATATCGACGACCTGTGCGTTGACGAAAAGTGCAGGCACGAGGGCATCGGCGACGCACTGTTCAAAAAGGCTCTTGAGACGGCAAAAGAGCTCGGCTGCCACGACCTGACGCTCAATGTCTGGGAGGGCAACGACGGTGCGCTGCGTTTCTATGAGAATCACGGCATGAAGATACAGAAGCGTGAGATGGAAATCGTGCTCAACTGAGTCAGTCTTTTCAACTTATTTTTTAAAAATATTGAAATTTTATTGAGTCGGTGGTAGAATTATCATCGGCTCATTTTTTACGGCTTTTGAAAGGAAGATTCAATGGAAAACAGGGAAAAATTTTCGTCGAGACTCGGATTCATTCTGATCTCGGCAGGCTGCGCCATCGGACTGGGAAATGTCTACAGATTCCCGATAACGACCGGCGCATACGGCGGCGCGTTTTTCGTGCTGATTTACATCGCGTTTCTTGTTCTGCTCGGCATACCGGTCATGACGGCGGAGCTCGCAGTCGGCCGCGCAAGCCAGCGCAGCATCGCCTCGTCATACGACGTGCTCGAAAAGAAGGGGCAGAAGTGGCATCTCGCCAAGTATCTCGGCATCGCCGGAAACTATTTGCTCATGATGTTCTACACGACTATCTCCGGCTGGATGCTGATATACTTTATAAAGTATGCGGACGGCTCGATCCTCGCGTACAAGAGCGCGGAAGAACTCGGAGCGGTGTTCGGCACGATGATAAGCAACCCCGTGCTCATGGTCTGCGCCACATTCGCAGTCATTCTTGTCTGCTTCAGTATCTGCTCGTTCGGTCTGCAAAAGGGCGTCGAGAGGATAACAAAATGGATGATGGTGGCTCTCCTGCTTCTCATGGTGGGGCTCGCAATCTATTCCTGCACGCTCTCTAACGCCGCAGAGGGACTGAAATTCTATCTCGTCCCCTCGCTCAAGTCCCTTGAAAATTCGGGCGTATGGACGGTAATCTCGTCCGCAATGGGGCAGGCGTTCTTTACTCTGAGCATCGGTATCGGCTCTATAGCGATATTCGGCAGCTACATCGACAAGGAGCGCAGGCTCCTCGGCGAGGCTGTGACAATAGTCGGGCTTGACACTTTCGTTGCACTCATGTCCGGCGTTATCATCTTCCCCGCATGCTTCACCTATAACGGCGGCGTCACCGCAGACGCGGGCACGGTCGGCGCGAGCTTCCTGTTCACGACACTTTCGAGCATCTTCAACAGCATGCCCGGCGGACGCATAGTCGGTGCGCTGTTCTTCGTGTTCATGATATTCGCAGCGTTCTCGACGGTCATTGCCGTTTTTGAAAACATCATGTCCTTCTGGCTCGAGTTGACGAAGCTCAGCCGCCGCAAAGTGGCGCTGATAAACATCGCGCTCATGCTCGTGCTCTCCCTCCCCTGCGTGCTCGGCTTCAATGTGCTCGAAAAAATACAGATAGCCGGCAAGGGCATCATGGATATCGAAGACTTCCTCGTTTCAAACGTCCTGCTCCCGCTCGGCAGTCTCGTCTATGTTCTCTTCTGCAGCAGGAAATACGGCTGGGGCTGGAAGAACTACATCGGCGAAGTCAACTGCGGCGAAAAGGGCGCAAAAATGCCCGGCTGGATAAGACCTTATTTCACATATATCCTGCCGATAATCGTTATAATCGTCTTTATTATGTCAGTCGTCGGCTGATAAAAAATCATGGCTCGGTTCGGGAATTTCCCCGTGCCGAGCCGTTTTTTATTTTATTCGGTGAAAAGGCTTTTTTCTCTTGAATATCCCCCACTTATTTGTTATCATTGCCTTGTAAAAAATACGTTTTAAGGACGGTGCTACCATGAAATTTCCAATAGGCGTTATTATTGACAGCTTCCGCACGGATATCCCGACGGCGGTCAAAAAGGCCGCCAAGGTCGGTGCGCAGGGCATCCAGGTCTATGCCACCAGCGGAGAAATGTCGCCCGAGGAGCTTGTCGGCTCCAAGCGCGCGGATTTCCGCAAACTCGTTGAGGACAACGGACTCGTCATCTCCGCTCTCTGCGGCGATCTCGGCGGCGGCTTCGGCAACAAAGAGGAGAACCCCTGGAGAGTCGAGAAGTCAAAGAGAATAATCGAGCTTGCAAAGGAGCTCGGCACGGATATCGTCACGACCCACATCGGCGTTGTTCCCGAGGACAGCGGACACGATCGATACAAGATAATGCAGGAGGCATGCTTCGAGCTCTCCCGCTTCGCGGACAGCCTCGACGCGCACTTTGCGATCGAGACGGGTCCCGAGACTTCGGCAACGCTCAAGAAGTTTCTCGACTCGCTCGGCTCGACCGGCGTCGCAGTCAATCTCGACCCCGCGAACCTTGTCATGGTCACGGGCGACGACCCCGCAAAGGCGGTCTACAACCTGCGCGACTACATAGTTCACACCCACGCCAAGGACGGCGTTCAGATATTCTACAGGGATCCCGAGATAGTTTACGGCATAAAAAAAGACCCGCTCGTCACAGGCAGCTCGTTTAAAGAAGTGCCGCTCGGCGAGGGCAGCGTCAAGTGGGACGAATATCTCGCCGCGCTCAATGATATCGGCTACAAGGGCTTCCTGACGATAGAGCGAGAAGTCGGCGACGACCCCGAAAAGGATATCGGCAACGCCGTAAACTTCCTCAAAGGATACATGGACTGAGGTGAATGAAATGAAAACCTGCGTCAGCAGCTACAGCTTTCAGCCTATGCTTTCGAGCGGGGAAATAACCCAGCTTCAGCTCATAGGCAAGGTCAAAGAGATGGGCTTCGACGGAATTGAATTTATCGACCTCATGCCCGAAGACGGAATGTCAGTCGAAGAATACGCCAAGCGTCTGCGCGACGAGAGCGAAAAGAAAAACCTGCCGATAGTCAACTACACCATCGGCGCGGAGCTTCTCAACCGCCCGCTCGACGAAGAGTGCGAGCGCCTGTTCAGGCAGGTCGATATCGCGGAGATACTCGGTGCGTCGGGTATGCGCCACGACGCAACAGGCGGCTTCAACGCGCCGCAGAGCGCATACTGCGGCTTTGATCAGGCTCTGCCCACCCTCGTTGAGGGCTGCCGCAGAGTGACCGAATATGCCGCAGAGAAGTGCATCTCGACTATGGTTGAGAACCACGGCTTTTTTGCGCAGGACAGTGACCGGGTCGAAAAGCTCGTCACGGGAGTTGCAAACCCGAACTTCGGTCTGCTCGTTGACATGGGCAACTTCGCCTGCGCCGACGACCCTTCGGACAAGGCGGTCGGCAGAGTCGCAAAATACGCAAAGCACGTTCACGCCAAGGATTTCCACATCAAGAGCGGCTCGGAGCCCGACCCCGGGCGCGGATTCTTCCGCAGCAGAGCCGGAAATTATCTGCGCGGCGCGGTGATAGGCCACGGCAATATCCCCGTAGCTCAGTGCATTGGCATACTCAGGCGCGCGGGCTATGACAAATATGTCAGCATCGAGTTCGAGGGCATCGAGCAGACGCTCACGGGCATCGAAATCGGGCTTGAGAATCTCAAGAGATTCATTGCAATGGCTGAATAACGCAAAAAATCTCCGTATTAAAATACGGAGATTTTTTTAGTTTTCATAGAGCTTTCTGAACACCGATTCGAGATAGGCAATCCATTTTTCAAGCGTATCACGAGTGAACTCACGCATAGCAGCCTCATAGAGCGCAAACCCGACCCCATCTGTCTCGCAGAGCCGTCGGAGCGATTTTTTCGGTCCGTAATAGCGTTTGCCTATTATATCAAAATAAATTTCGAGGCTGTCAATGAGCACCCAGTGCCATCTGAAAAAGCCCTCGGCGTCACCTCGCCCGCTCCTTATAAGCATTTTCCTGCACCACTCGATCTCATGGCGCAGCTCGTCCGTGTCTTTCTTCGGCATACTGTCTATAAACCCGCGCACCCTGTCCTTGATGCTCTGCCCGATGGAGTCAGTATCAATGATTATCTTTCCGTCGAACACTCCGAGATATTTCTCCGGGTCGTAGTCGCCCGAAAAGCTCTCCGCCGGATAGCAGAACACATCAAGCGGCGTGCCGTCAATAACCGAACCGTCGTGGCATTCGCGACCGTCATAGACCAGAAGCGCGTCATAGTCGCTGCCCGCGTTCGCCGAGCCGTCGGCAAACGAACCGTAGGATATCAGCACCGACGGCGAATATTTATCAATAAGATACTGTATTATCTTTTCCGTCCTGTCCATTCTGCGCCTCCTGCCGTTTTTTCTAAGTATAGCAGAAGCGCTGTAAATAGTCCACATAAAGATGCCCCGAAAGCCTGCGCTTCCGGGGTGATTTTATTCGGTTTCTGCCGTCTCCGGCTCTTCTTTCTGCTCGGGCTCAGTCTGCTCCGCAAAAATAAATTCGCCGTTTTCAGCTTTGCAGATATACTTTTTGCCGGTTGTTACTTTTCCCTCGAGCATCTGCTCTGAGAGCTTATCCTCGATCTGCTGCTGGATAACACGCTTGAGCGGTCTCGCTCCGTAGACCGGGTCAAAGCCCGCATCCGCCGTCTTTTGAACAGCCGATTCGTCAAAAATTAAAGTTATATCCAGCTGCGCCACGCGCTTTGAGAGCGTTTTGAGCATTCTGCGCGCAATTTCGGATATATCCTGCTTTTCGAGCGAGTGGAAGACGATTATATCGTCAACGCGATTCAAAAATTCCGGTCTGAATGTGTTCTTGAGCTCTTTCATCACAAGCTCGCGCACGCGGTCGTAGCTCGGGACATTGCCGCGCTCCGAAGAGAAGCCAAGTGCCTTTCCGCTGCCCGAAATCAGCTTCGCGCCGACATTCGAGGTCATTATAATAATGCAGTTCTTGAAATCGACCCTGCGTCCCTGCGAGTCGGTCAAGATGCCGTCGTCAAGTATCTGGAGCAGCATATTGAAGACATCGGGGTGAGCTTTTTCTATTTCATCAAAGAGAATGACGCTGTACGGTCTGCGGCGGACTTTTTCGGTCAGCTGACCGCCCTCATCATAGCCGATATATCCGGGCGGCGAACCGACGAGCCTTGAAACCGTGTGCTTCTCCATATATTCGGACATATCGAGCCTTATCATCGCGTTCTCGTCGCCGAAAAGCGAGTCGGCAAGCGCCTTGCAGAGTTCCGTTTTGCCTACACCTGTAGGGCCGAGGAAAATAAATGAACCAGTCGGGCGTTTGGGGTCTTTGAGCCCGACTCTGCCGCGCCTTATTGCCCGCGCGACCGCGCTGACCGCCTCATCCTGGCCGACTATTCTGCGGTGCAGCTCATCTTCAAGATGAAGCAGGCGTTCGCTCTCCGCCTGAGTCAGCTGCGAGACGGGTATTCCAGTCCACGCGCAGACTATTTCGGCTATATTATCAGCCGTGACCTCACCTATTTTCTTGCTCGATTCCTCGCGCCAGCTGTGCTTTGCGCGCTCGAGTTCGTCGCTCAGCTTCTTCTGCTCGTCGCGTATCTGCGCGGCGTGCTCGAACTCCTGAGAATTCACCGCCGAATCTTTTTCCTCGGCGAGGGCGCGGAGTCTGTCCTCCATATCTTTGAGATCCGGCGGCGCTGTGAATGCACCGAGCCTGACGCGCGACGCTGCCTCGTCTATTAAATCTATCGCCTTATCGGGCAGATATCTGTCGCCAATATAGCGCACCGACATTTTCACCGCCGCCTTTATCGCGTCGTCGGTTATTCTGACTTTATGGTGCGCCTCGTATTTGTCGCGGATGCCCATGAGTATCGCGACCGCCTCGTCCTCGCTCGGCTCGCCGACCGTGACGGGCTGGAAACGGCGCTCGAGCGCGGCGTCCTTTTCGATATGCTTGCGGTATTCTTCGAGCGTGGTTGCACCGATGACCTGCATCTCGCCGCGGGCAAGCGCGGGTTTCAAAATATTCGCGGCGTCAACCGCGCCCTCCGCCGAGCCTGCACCGATGAGCGTATGCAATTCGTCTATAAAGAGAATGACATCCCCTGCCTTTGAAACTTCTTCAATGGCGGACTTAACGCGCTCTTCGAAATCGCCCCTGTACTTTGTTCCGGCGACCATGCCCGTGAGGTCGAGCGAAACTATGCGCTTGCCTTTGAGCAGTTCGGGTACTTCGCCCGTGGCAATTTTCAGCGCGAGCCCCTCGGCGATCGCCGTCTTGCCGACTCCCGGCTCGCCTATCAGGCAGGGGTTGTTCTTCGTTCTGCGCGAGAGAATCTGAATGACGCGCTCTATTTCCTTCTGCCTGCCGATAACTGGGTCAATTCTGCCCGCCGCAGCAAATGAAGTCAGGTCGCGCCCATATTGATTGAGGGTCGGGGTATCCGTTCTGCCGCCGGGCTTTTTGACCGTCTCCGGCTTTCCGGAATCTTTACCCGACGCCGAGCCGAACGCTTTCAAAAGCTCCTGCAAAATCTCCTGCGGTGACACGCCGAGGCGGGTCATAACGGCGGTTGCCGCGCTCGAGCCCTCTTTTATCATGGCGATAAGCAGATGCTCCGTGCCGACATAGTTGTGACCCATATCCCGCGCCTGAATCATTGCGCTCTCAATAATATTTTTGCATCTGGGCGTGAAATCGCCCGGAGTCAGCACCGTCGGCACGCCGAAGCCGATGCTGTTCCTGACAGCTTCCTCGACCTTGCCGGCGGTAAGCTTTTTGTTTATCAGAACGGTATAGGCTATCCCGCCGTTCTGGGTCAGCAGACCGAGCAGAAGATGCTCGCTGCCGATATAGGTGTGCCCCATATTCTCCGCGTATTCAATGGCGGCGTTGAGCACGTCGTTGGCTTTCTGGGTGAAGCCGGTAAACTTATACATATCATCATTCCTTTCCGCGGTGGACCGTACAATAGAGATTATTGCCGGAAAATTGCCGTCGAATCGAAAGATATATGTTTTTATATATGTTTATCGGCGGTATTTTAGGACAATGCCTCGCGCACCGCGTCCGCTCTGAGGCAGTCCCTCTGCCGCGCGTCGATATGCTTGCCGTTCGCCGCGCTTATGGTGGCGGGCTGCATATTGACGAGCAGTTCGTTAAGTTTTTCTATCGGTATATCAAGTATTCCCCTTGCCGAGCCGAGGCGCACAAGGGATATAAGATCCATCATCTCGTCGCAAGACAGCACACGCGCGCTCTTCAAAATTCCGAGAGCTCTGTATATTTTGTCCTGCATCGCAACATCGGCGCACATACGCTCCGCCGCCGCGCGCTCCTGGGTGACGAGCTGGCGGGTTATCGACTGGAGGTTCTCTATCGCCGCCTGCTCGGTTATGCCGAGGGTTATCTGATTGCTCAGCTGATAGATATCGCCGCGCGACTCCCTGCCCTCGCCGTATGCGCCGCGAAGGGTCAGACCGAGCTTGGATATGGTCGAGCTGAGGACTGCGAGCTGACCGCTTCTTCTGAGCGCGGGCAGATGCAGCATGACGGACGCGCGCATGGCTGTGCCGAGATTCGTCGGGCACTGAGTCAGATAGCCGAGACTCTCGTCAAACGCGAAATTCAGCTTCTTATCGAGCGCGGAGTCAATTTTATCTGCGAGGACATAGCAGTCCATGAGCGCGAGACCCGCTTTCATGACCTGGACGCGGATATGATCCTCCTCACAGAGCATGATGCCGACCGTCTCATCTTCAGTAAGCATGAGCGCCCTGCCCTCGCGGGCGGAAGCGAACTCCGGGCTTATCAGATGCCGCTCGGCGAGAGATATCGCCTGCTCGCGGCTGAGCGAATCCATTGTGACATAGTGAAGCCCCAGCTCGGGCACGCAGGCGAGCAGAGTGTCACGGACTTTTTCGTTGACCTTTATTCTGCTCGCCGTGTCGAGGCGGCACGGGAACGGGAACTCTTCTAAGTTGCGCGCAAGACGCACGCGGGTGCTCAGGACTATATCTCCCTGTTCGCCCTTGTCGACATACCATTTACTCATTTTCGTTCCCTCCCTCAAGCTCTTTTATCCTGTCGCGAAGCTGCGCCGCAAGCTCAAAGTTCTGCGCGGCAACCGCTTCGTCCATCTGCTTTTTGAGCTCCTCTTTTTCGTCGATTTTTGCCTCTTCCTCGCTGACAGGCTCGGCGGTCGAAGCTATCTTGCCGCTGTGGTGAATCTGACCGTGAATGCGCTGGAGCGAGGGTTTGAGCTCGTTATAAAAAACTTTGTAGCACTCCGCGCAGCCGACTCTGCCCTCGCGGACGATATCATTGAACGAAGAGCCGCATTTCGGGCAGCGAACCACCTTTCTCGGTGCGCCGAGCGAATGGACTGCATCGCCGAAGAAGTTCCCGAAAAGTCCGGCAACATCGAAGCCGAAGCCCGAGAACGCGTCGCCGTAGCCGAGATGCTCGGCACATTCGGAGCAGAGATGGCGCTCAGCCGTGTCGCCGTTTATGACCTGCTTTATGTGAGTTGTCGCCTCATTTTTTCCACAGTTCTGACAAAGCATATGTGTTCCTCCTTTATCCGTTTCTGCCCATTTCAACGAGCAGCAGTTGTTTGAATACCGACGCCCTGACGGCGTCCCTGTCCCCGACGGCGGCAGGTCGCAGAGCGTTGTCCGACACTGCGCTGAGCATCAGCATGGCGGCATGTTTATCTATAACACCTGTGCTGACGAGCTCCGCCAGATGCGCGCGGGCAGTTCGCTCGTCGAGCTTATCGCCTACGGCGTTGACTGCGTGCATGACCTTCTGATCCGGCTCCATCGCCGCACGCCTTATTCTGATATATCCTCCGCCGCCTCTGCGGCTCTCGACAATATAGCCCTGTTCCGGCGTGAAACGCGACGCGATAACATAGTTTATCTGGCTCGGGACGCAGCCTATCGTCTGCGCAAGCTCGTTGCGCTGTATCTCGATGGTTCCGCTGCTGCCGAGCATTTCGAGTATCATGCCTGTTATCTGACTGCTAAGGCTCATTGCCGTCACCTCTTTTTATCTTTGACTTTCTTTGACCTTTGACCTTATTATAACCCTGATGCAAACTCCGGTCAAAAGTCAGAAAAGGTCAAAAATCACCCATCGGGCAAAATATTTTTAATTATCTCGCTCATGCTTTGATTTACTGACTCTATCTCGTGTTTTCTTTGATTTTTCGCTTTGCGCTCCGGCGTAATTTATATAATAAGACGGGTCAATATGCTCATCCGCGCGCATAAGATCGTCGCAGAAGATATTCGACTCGTCGTAGCTCACGACTTCTCCGTTCTTGTCAAACAGCATATAAAACACCTCCGGTTTCTTATTAGTTTACGCCGGAGAAAAGAAAATTATGTTTGGGTTCAGAAAGTGTAACCGCAAAAAGCGGTGCTTCATAATATGTTGATGAAAGCGGTGCTCGAGTCAAAACCGCGGCACTCTTTCTTAGTAACTGAAGAGGAGGCAAAACGATGGGTTGCTCAAACAACTGGTGCATTTTCCTTATCATCATCCTTCTGCTCTGTGACACGGGCTGCGGCTGCAATAATGGCGTCTCCAGAGCTTCGGACTGCGGATGTGGCTGCAACAACGGCTGTGGCTGCTGACATTCCATAAGACCGCTAAAGTGAAAACGACCGCCTTGCCGAAATGGCAGGGCGGTCAAACTCATGCGATTTTCGAAAAAGATCAGGCAACTCTGTTGCCCTTTCTGCCGGGAGTCGGAGAGACGGTCTCGGGCTCGAACGCAGTCTTGGCTGCGCTGCGGCGCTGAGCGGTCTTCTTCTCTTTGACAAAATGAGCCTTGGTATACTTGTTGGTGCAGAGGAAGTGAGCGATCTTCTTGGCAAGAGCAGTCTCAAACTTCTCCTCAAAATTGATCAGCTTCTTCTCAAACACAAAGCCTGTTATTATAAGAGCCACAGCGGCAACTTCGAGAACCGAAACAATTATGAATGTACTTGTCATTTTTGCTTCCTCCTTACGGAAAAATCGGAACATTTGTTCTTTCTGTCTCTAATTATAGCACAAATATTCGGTTTGTCAACACAAATGTTCGATTTTTTTGAAGATCTGCGCCGATTCGCGCAGGGTATAATCTCCTACGATTGGATTGTATCACAATATATGCCAAAAGTCAACGGAAAAACCACAACAAATTGAAGAAAGCACGAAATAAAAATTCAATACAAAATGACAAAAAATTTTTTAAAACAGTCGTTTTTTGTTCGATTTCGGGCGATTTACCGGGCGGTTAGCAAATCTCCGACCTCATTGTACAATTTTTCGGTCGCCGCTTCCGGGCTCATATCCGCCGGCGAAAAAGCCTTGCCGAAAACAATTTTCAGCCCGCCCTTTCTCTCGTACTCTCCGGTTATCGCAAACGGCACTATTACGGCGCCGCCTCTTTGGGCAATGGCAACGGCGCCGGGCTTAAACGGCAATAAGAGCGCGTCCGTTTTGTTGCGCGTGCCCTCCGGGAAGATTCCGACGGCGCCGCCCTTTTTCAGAATTTTTATCGCGCTTCTGACCGCGGCGGCATCGAAGCCGTCGCGGTTGACGGGTATGCACCCCGCCCATTTGAAAAGCGGAGCGAGCGCACCGTCAAAATACTCGCGCTTGGCCATATAATTGACAACTCGCTTTGTCGCTAAAAACACCAAAAACTGATCGCTTATATTTTTATGATTTCCGGCGATTACAACCGCGCCGTCCTTCGGAATGTTTTCCGCACCTATAATTGTCGGCGAAAAGCGCAGTCTGAAGCCCGGCTTTATAAACGCTGTTATTACTTTGAATCCCCTATCGTTATCTTTTCCCATTTTCGAGTCCCTCTCTCACCGTATTTTCGAGCTCGTGTCCTATTGACGCGGCATCTCTTTCCGCCGTTTCTATCGCCGGATAAAACTCTATCTCCACACGCCTGCCGATTACGGTATATTTCCCCTTTATCGCAAACGGGACAAGCGCTGCATGGCTTCTCGCCGCCATTCTCGCGGCGCCGGGCTTAAACGGCATGACAGTTTCCTTCGTCCGGTTGAAGCTGCCTTCCGGAAAGATGCCGATGATTCCGCCGGCGTCAAGCACCTTTTGAGCCTCGCTCAAGGCGGAGGCATCGCGGATGCGCCTGTTGACGGGAATTGTGCCCAGGGCTCGGAAAAATCCGCCTGCGGCGCCACGGAACAGCTCATCCTTCGCCATAAAATGAACCTGACGCCACAGGCACGTAGCCAGCAAAACGCAGTCGAGGTTGCTCTTGTGATTACCCGCAAAGATAATCGCGCCGCTCTTCGGGATATTTTCCCTGCCTCTCACCTTCGGATGAAAGAGGAGACGGAACAGCGGCCAGATGAACACATAAAGGAACCTGTAAAAAAACATCATGAATCACCTACTTTTATTTTCTCTTTTTTTAACTAACAATATGCATAAATATACATATTGCGAATAAACTTGTATTATTTATAAATTTTATTTACAAACTGTTTATAATATGGCCAAAAGACGTTAAAAAATATACAAAACTCTCAATTCCCTTTTGACAAGCAAAAATATTTGCTGTTATAATTTAAGCGTAAGGAGACAAGCAATTGTCTTATCAAGGGAGAAGGGAGGACATCGCACATGTTAGCAACTATCTTTGAGATGATCGAAAAGATTCTTGGTTTTGCCGGCGCTTCTTTCGACGCACAGGCTATCGTCAAGGCTATCTTTGATGCTATCCTTGGTCTTATTAAATAAGACACGCAAATACAATTATCAAAGATTGACTTCTTTTTTGAAAATTGACTCCTTTTTGGCAGAACAGACAGCCTCACCGCTGTCTGTTTTGTCTTTTATGCTGACAAGCTTCGATATTTTTCGATATAAATATTTTTATGCACGAGCAAAGTAACGAAAAATTGAGCTTGGGCAGCGGTGTTTTTTCCGATTTGGCTATTGCTTTTGCAGATAAAATATGTTAATATTCTGTTAATTCCCGTAAATATAAAAAGGAGGCAAAAGATCATGGAATTCATCACAACGCTCATTCACCAAATAGTCGAGCTTTTTGCGAAGCTTCAGGCGGGCGGCCAGGAAGCGGCAGAGCTTTTTCAGGCTTTCCTGAAGTTTGTCGGCGACATTCTCAGATTCCTCGAAGAGCACGGTCTGAGCAAACAGATAGTTGACGCTATCTTCCAGCTGATTCTCAAAATTTTCGGCGCTGCTTAATGTACCGGCAAAAAGCTGTCGCACCTTTTGCGGGTGCGGCAGTTTTTTTTGTTGCCTTTGATACCCATATATGTTAATATAGGTTGAACAAAAAATCTATTTAGGAGTGATCGAATGCTTTCAAAAACTCCGCCTATGGGTTTCAACACCTGGAACACATTCGGCGAAAACATCAACGAACAGCTTATCAAAGAAACCGCCGACAAGATGGTCGAGCTCGGTCTGCGTGACTGCGGATATGAGTATCTTGTCATCGACGACTGCTGGAGCAAGCGAGAGCGCGACCCGCAGACGGGAAAAATCGTCCCGGACGAAGAGAAGTTCCCCAACGGGATGAAAGCAGTCAGCGACTATGTCCACAGCAAGGGGCTCAAGTTCGGCATGTATTCCTGTGCCGGAACACGCACCTGCGCCGACTATCCGGGCAGCTTTGACCATGAATATCTCGACGCCGAGACCTTTGCCGAATACGGCGTAGACTTCCTGAAATATGACTTCTGCTACAAGCCGGACAGTGCAAACGGTCCCCTGCTCTACAGAAAAATGGGCATGGCTCTCAGAGCCTGCGGACGCGAGATTCTCTTCTCCGCCTGCAACTGGGGCAACGACGAAGTCAGCCGCTGGATTCGCTCGGCGGGCGCGCATATGTATCGCTCGACCGGCGATATAAACGACAGCTTCCGTTCGTTTGCCGATATCGCGCTCAGCCAGATCGACAACCTCGCTTATTCCGCGCCCGGCTGCTTCAACGACATCGATATGCTCACCGTCGGTATGTACGGCAGAGGAAATGTCGGCTCGGTCGGCTGCTCTGACGTTGACTACAAGACTCAGTTCGCGCTCTGGTGCATGTTCTCGTCCCCGCTGATGCTCGGCGGCGACCTGAGATGCATGAACGACTTCTGCCTTGACCTCGTCAAGAACGAGAGGCTCATCAGAATCAATCAGGACGAGGAGTCCCGTCCGGCATTCGTCGCAACCAAGAGCTGGAACGACAAGATAGTCTTTGCAAAGCTCCTTTCAAACAATGAAATCGCCATTCTTTTCGTCAACTTCAGCGAGAGCAAGTGTGGCGTTCCGTTCTATTTTGAGAACATAGGCATATCTGCCGCCTCCGGCTACGGACTTGAGATGACCGACGCGTTCACGGGCGAGTGCATCGGAGTCAAGAAGGAGTTCATGCAGATGCATCTTGAGGCTCATGACTGCGCCTGCTTCATCTGCAAGCTGAAGAAATGACATACTGCATCAAATGTTCAAAGCTGCTGACCAATGACGACATCGGGTTCCACCGCAAGATGGTCAACCGCGGCGCTCATGAGTGTATGTGCATAGAGTGCCTGTGCGAGCATTTCGGGCTGAGCGTCGAAAAGGCACACGAAATGATTGAGCGGTTCCGTCAGTCGGGCTGCACACTGTTTAAATAGAAGAGGATCCGCCGCCGCAAAATAACCGGCAGCGGATCTTTTTTGCTGCTGTTATTTCTGGAAGGGCTTGATGATATAGTAAAGTATCAGCTCAACACCGTCAACAAAGTCTGCCCCCATCTTGTTGAGATTTTCTTTTGCTCTTTCTTCTCCCGAGCCGCCTGTCCAGTCGAGCGGATCGGAGATAAGGAGTATCTTAAACGTAGTCTGAGCTGTAACACCCTCATAGTCGCCCATGCCGGTAACAGTAACGGTAGCCGTACCCTTTTCAACGTTGTCGGAGAAAGCAACGGTGTAGTCAACACCCTCGGTCAGAACTCTGTCAAGGCACTTGACGGTGACTTCGGGAGTGATCTCAGAACCGGTACGCTTTTGAGACGGAATATGGGCAATTGTGAAGCCCTCATTTTTGAGAGTAAGTGCGCCGGAAAGGAACTCGGTGCGCACCTTCATGAAGTCATAGATATGGTTGACTTCGGCATTATAATTCTGGGCAATGATAGCTGCATCGGTGGTGTCGTAATAATCCCATCTGATAGCATTCATGACTGCCGCATCCTTGACTTCGTCAATGTAGGTCTGGTATTTCTTTTCAGCCATTTTCTTCGCAGCAGGCACAAAGACAGTCTTCATCTGCTCTTCAACAGTCTGAGCAAAGTCGGCGTGCCTGTAGCAAAGTGCATAGATGTTGGGGGTTGCTTTTACATTGTCACTACCCATGAGTGAATTATATCTGAGATTTCTGCTCTTGGCGTGAAGATTTGTCGGATCCTTCAGGTTCGTGCCGTCTCTGCCCTCGTAGTTGCCGAGCGCGCTGTCGAAATCCCAGACAGGACCTGCGAAGAGCTTGCCGTCAACATCCTTGTAGAAGTAGTTGCTGGTAAGACCCGCATCCCAGTTGCTTGTCCACTCCTGAATGAGATACTGCTTCGCCCAGGAGACTATGTCTATATAATCTGTGTAGTGCTTGTCGAGATCATTATAACCGGTCTCGCTGTAGAGCGCATCCTCCATCTCCTGCCAGTAGCCGCTGATATATTTTACCTGCGCCTCTGAGGCATATTCGGGAGACTTCACAACAATGGGTTGCGTGTTTTTGGTAACAAATCCGCTCGCTTCTTTAGCATAACGACTTGTAAGTTCAAGTTCAAGCAGGTACCCGCCGGTTATGTTCTCGGGCTCGTTGGGAATATCATACCAACGCTGGCTGTTTTCAATATAGCCGCTATATTTGCCATCAAATCCTTTGGGCGCAAGGGTTGAAAAATCGAGATCCGGATTCATATCCTCGGTATCACCCTCGAGGTCGGTTATATTGACTCGGTTCTTATTTATCTCAACTTTCTCTGTAATGAGATAGACGCCCTTATATTCTCCATTAATATAAAGGTCAATACTTCTGCAGTCCGGCGACTCAGGCATACCGATATCTGCGCCAAGATTATAAACTATCTGATCCCGCAGAAGGCTGAGATCTTCATAGTTTGCTATGAGGCACCATTTTTTTGCTTTTTCCATACCAAAAAGCTTTGACTTCGAATCAAGCTTTATATTATAAGGCTTTTTGGGGAGACCCCAAGTAGAATTGCCTCTGCCCTTCATCGAAGCGAGCTCCGCATTGTAGTCAACCTTGCCCTTGGAGTTGACGGCAAGCATTGTGCAGCCCTTTTCTTTGTGTTCCTTATCGGCGTGAATTCTGTCAAGACCACCTTCAGGAGTGTTTATAAACATTGTCGGAAGATTGCTCGAATTAAGGAATACTACGGTATAATCCTTATCGCCGACAGAGAGAACAAACTCGCCGCCATTGGCAAAAACGGTTGTTGCAACACCGTTTTCAAGCTTGACATCGCCGCACATCACATCATCAGATGCAGTAAACCAGACCGTTATCGAGGACAGATCCGATTTTGAGGGCATAAACATATAATACTTGCCATCGACATCGCTCTTCCACCACGAGACGGTGCCAAGTGCGGATGAATTTTCTCCGCTTCCCTTTGCCGAAACAGCAAAGCTGCTCAGCGACTCGGCCTCATCAGCAAACACGCCGCTAACGGCGAGCACCGAAAAAGCAAGGGTCATAACCAGCAGAATTGCAGTTACTGATTTCAATACCTTTTTCATTTTTTACCTCCTATATTTTGCATATGAAACACAATGCATGTCATATTATATAGGAAGTGTACAAAAAAATCACTTTTTAGTAGAATTATAAATAAAAAATGCTGAAATTTACAATTTCAGCATTTTACATATAAGCTTTCAGCTTCATTACTATTCTTTTGAGCAGCGAAGAGCACCAGAGGCGCTCGTAGATTCGATTTTTGAGGCAGTGCGGCTTTTCGGGCTTGCCGGTTCTGTATATCTCATCGACGACGGCTATTATATCCCCTCGCCCGTGTCCGCGCTCCCAGCCGCGGCAGTTGTCGCCGCAGATTATATAATTATCGCCGTCAAAGCCGATGATTCGATGGAGCACATATTCATCACGCACGCGGTAGAGTACGATATCATATTTGCGCGGCGCGGCGGTCGGACTAACAAGGCGCACCGAATCTCTGCCCTCCTTCAGAAAAGGGAGCATACTGATGCCGCGCGGCTCAATAACGACGCTGCCCGCGGCGGCGATAAGCGTCTCATAAGACATCGAAGCGTCCATATTATTCCTCGATGAATCCGGCGGAGCGGATAACGCCAAGGAAATCGGCGGTGTCTTTTTCGGATACCTCGCGTGAAACACCATATTCGGCGGCAAGCGCATCGGCAAGTTCCGTCTCGCTCGCGCCGCCGGTGAGCTTCTTCCAGAGGAAAGCGCCTGTCTCGTTCAGGCGAAGCATGCCGTCAAACTCCTTCTTTGTCTCGGGAGTGCTGGCAATTATCACAAAATCAGTGCCGATAGCGGTCAGATAGAAACCGTCTTTAACTTTCATAGCAACCTCTTTATTCTATGCCGAAAATGCCGTCGTGCGCGGTCTGCGCGGCAGATAAATCCATGTTGCAGCGCAGAAGGTAGAACGGAACGGTATTTATCAGCTTATTTGCAAAATCAAGATATTTCACCATGAGGCGGTGTTCCTCGGGCATGACGAGCTGCAAAAACAGGCGGCTCATTATCTCCCGATTGTCCTCGAGCGGCGAAATCGAATTGTGTTCCGCGCGGTCGATGAAGCAGATTGCCTTGAGCGGAACGGTTTTGTTGCAGCCCCAGTTTTCTTTTCCGCACCAGGGCATACCGGACGCGAAGAAGCGACCGGAGCGCAGAGTGAAAAGCGGCTTGTCGCCGTTGATTATCTCAACGCGGTCGCCGTAGAGTCTCTGCCAGAGTTTTATATGCGTCGTCTTGCCGGTACCGCTCGGCGCGGCAAAAGCTATGCCCTGCCCGTCAAAAGAAATAAGGGCGGCATGAAAGACGGCGGCATCATAATCGAGAACGGCGACGCAGACCTTTTCCTGCACTGCGACGCTCTCCAAAAAAGCATCAGAAAACACTTGAGAAGAGCCCAGAAAAAACTTTCTGAGCTCCTCTTTGTGTTCTTCATCGGCCCCAACCGAAAACAGCGGAGCCTCATCGGTGAGGTACTCACTGCACACATCCGAAAGGTGAGGGTGCGTGCAGGAGATACCTACCGGTAAATCTGCAATTTTTATACTAAAATTGCTCAATTCTTTTTACCACAGCGGGCTGGCGTAAACGTCATTCTTGCCGATGGTGTTGCCCTTGTCCTGAGAATCGTCAATCGGGACGCTCTCAGCCTCAACCGAGCCGTCCGTAGACGGGACATCGGGCTGCGGGTCGGGCTTGGGCGTGGGCTTAAAGATCTTCTCAAAAAATTTCTTTATGGAATCTCCAATCTTCTTGAAGAAGTCCTTAATGCTTGCCGACTGGGCAACGGTTGAAGCGGAAGCTGCGAAGACAGGGGCAGCAACAGCAAAGCCGAGCGCCAGAACAAGTATCATAGCTATAACAGCTTTGAGAGTTTTTTTCATAGCGAACTCTTCTCCTTTCATAAACCGCGAAAGCGCAAAATTACTTGTCGCCGTCCCAGTCGCCGGAACCGTTGTGCTTCTTGGCGTAGTTATCATCAGTACCTTCGCCAATGCTTATACGCGGAACCATTCTGACTTCTGCAAGACGAAACAGGAGGACTTCTGCGATAGGTTTCTCATAATTTTTCATAGTGCACATCTCCTATAGAATCTCGGGTTTCATCAAGCGGTGGGGGCGTCTGCATAGCAGGCGGCACGGGACTCACCGTAGAAGTAGGTGTTGCCCATCTTAGCATAAGGAGTTACGAAGTAAACGGTGTCCTTATTAGCATCGGTGATAACGATGTTGGTGTAGAACAGACCAGCATCCACGTAACCTGCCTTGCCCGTTTTGCCTGTAGTTACATTAGCTGCAAACTGGCTGTTCGGGGTGAAGCTCCACTTTGCATCTTCGACAGTGACGCTCTGGTGGCCGGAATAAGTTCCGCCAAGAAGCTTGTCAACATCGTAGTAGGTCTTTGCAGCGCCGGCAGCCCTGTTGACGCCGAGCTTCTCATAGACCCTGCTCTTGACAACGAAGTCATAACCGCCCTCAATAGTGGGAGTGGCGTTGGTTGTCGAGATGACGAAGCCGATCTCGTCGAAATCAGGATACTGAGAGCCTGCGATAGCAACAAAGCGAAGGAGGTCGGTAATCGAGCCGTCATCATTCTTACGCTGGACAGTCTGGAACATGACGTTGGAGACCTTCTTACGGGCCTCGGCGAGCTCTTCCTTGCTGTACCAAAGAGCTGTCATGGACGGGCAGGGCTGAGCGTTGACGTTAGAGTTGAAGATCTTGCTCAGATCTGCGGCAAAGTATCCGCGATAATCGAGCGTGCTGCCGTCAAGGCTGACTGTCTGACGCGCCACCTTATTGTCAAGAGTGACTACCTCGGGTCCGTACTCGTAGGAGGTATAGAACTGCCAGCCCTTGAAGTAAAGGTCTGTAAGCTCCTTGTTGGCAGAATCCTTTGAGATGGATGTCTGTGTTGCCAGTCTGTCTACGTTAGAAAGGTTCAGGAAATAGTTGAGCTGCGCAATCTTGCCATATGCCGAATAGTCCGGAACGACCTTTGCGATATCTATAGTTCCCGTAGGCTTGTTGGCACCGTAGAAGGTGAAAGTCGAATCGGTAAGATTCTGGTCAAGGTTGTTCAGGAACGGATTGACCGACGTTGTGAAGTTGCTGGTCGAAACCGAATCGTTAAGGGTGAACGAAGGCTGGTTCGACAGACCGTAATAGTGCTTATTCGCCTCGTCGAAGTTGACGGTGACATACATATTACGTGTATCGCTGTCAGTCTTACCGAAACGAAGGACGGGAGCTGCTTCGGTACCGAAGGTTGTGGTATCATAAACTACCTTGTAGTCTATGTACTTAGCCTGGAGATAAGACTTGTTCATTGTCTTCATTTCAGCAGTAAGCTGATATGAGCGCTGCGGGAAGTTAACGGTAGAGTTCATGAACTCACCGTTTTTAGGACGGAAGTCCGAGTTATCGGGTGTCCAGTCGGGATCACTTATTCTGTAAGAGGGCTCCTTGTAGTAGGTCCAATAACCGCCGTTGGTTGCGATATCATATCCGGCATAGATTCCCTGTGTACCGGACGCCCAACGACTTGCGGGATACTCAACATCGTAGTTTATATATCCCTCATACGGAGAAGAATCTCTGTTGATACCGGGGTTAGATGTAGAGATAGCGGTAACTCTGTATCTGTCTTCCCAGTTGTTTGAATTTGTAGCGCGAAGGTCGCAAATGCTTCTGCCCATATCATCCGTGTAATATGCCGGCAGAGTATAGTTGCTCTTCTCCCAGTTCTTATTGTTATCGTTTGCATAGAAGAACTGAATATCTCTTGCTGTGGGCTGTGCTACCGAATCACCCCAGAAGGAGGCGTCAAGGTTCTTGCCCGTTGCAACAATAACACGGTTGCCTGCACGGCTGCCTGCCTGGCCGAGGCCTCTTTCAGCCTCAACGGCAGAACCGTCGGCATTGACCATATTCCAATAGTTGACGCCGATCTTGGACTCGAACAGCGAGCCGCCCTTGTATATAACAGCTCCGTCGGGAAGATAAACGTCGTCGGAGGTATCCGAATAGGCATAGCCGTCGTTTACGTTTGAGTTAGTAGTGCCGTAATATACCCAACCGCCGGCGGGATCCGTATAGGTCGCACCTGCTCCGTTGGTATCGTCGGTTTTGTAAACTCTGTCATCGACGACCGTTCTGTTCTGCGCCCAGAAACGCTTGTAGTTTCTGATCGAATTAAACGCCATATGGCCGTTGGTGAGGAAGTCATAGTTATCGGTAATCCATGTACGCTCACCGACAACGAGCTTTCCGTTTTCGCCGACGCAAACGCCTGCGCCGTCGGAGGTTACCTTCATGTTATCATTAACGATAACGCTGCCGAAAATACCGCTTGTTGCGTGAGGAACTTCCTCGGTTGCAAGCTGAAGGTTATCGGTAAATCTGTCATCAAGACGGGTAATATAGGTCTTGGGACGCTGCTTAATACCCTTATGTCCGCCGCCGTAGGTCTCGTTGCTGATATCTTCCCAATAATCAAGAACATAGAGCGCAAGGTCTGTGCCTGTGCCGGGAAGAGTCGCGGTCTTACCGTCGGAATAGGTTATTGTTCTCTGGCCTTCGGGAAGGTATTCGTCACGCATAATGTGGACTGCCGTCTTTGCGTCAGACTGTCTGGCCTCGGAGAAATCGTTGGAGGCAATCAGAGCATTCTTTACGTTGACGGTACCGTCATTATATATACCGCCGCCCTTAACTTCAATGGCGGAGTTTGTGGTATAAGAGGCCTTAACGATCTGGCCGCCGCAGGAATTGTTAACAATCTGCGGGAAGCTCTTCATAATTTCGATATTGGTGGAGGCCGAATTGGAGTCGGCGCCCTTTATGTTGCAGACAGCGCCGGTGCCGACATATATGCCCGCGCCGTTCGCGTGCGTTACGCGGGATTTGGAGGAAGCGCCGGTACCGCCCTGAGCGTAAGTAGCATTTTCGGCTATCTTACCGCCGGTCATATTGAAGACCGCGCCGGGGACAGTTACGGTAGCACCGTTTACAGTCTCTTCCTGAGAGCCTTCAAGGTAAATGCCGCCGCCTTCGGAATAAGCGTGATAAATTCTGTCATTGCCAGTGCTCCAGTTCTTGAAGAACGAGCGAGTGGCATTCTTGGAAACCTCGCCGCCGAACATATTGAACACGCCGCCGGCCTCAACGTAAACGCCGCCGCCCTTAGCATAGGAATCAACGTCGGCCGCAAAAATTCCTCTTCCGGGCTCCATAAATGCCTGGTTTCCGCTTATTTTACCGCTCTTAAGAGTAAATACGCCGCCGTTTTCAACATAGATACCGCCGCCGCGGGATTCTTTAACGTTTTCAACCCATGTTGATTTCGACTGATATTCGATATTGTACTTACCGGTCTTTGAAAGCCAACCTACCCAGCCGGTAGTATCTCTTACCGTCCAATCTTCATTGAACATTGCGTCACGGGTATGTTCGCTGTTATCCGCAGAAACAATTTCCTTATAATACACGTTGCCAGTACCGCCGGAAATAGCACCGGTCTGCTCGGAGGAGAGGTCCACAACGGTCAAAGCGCCGCCCTTGTTGACCTTGATAGCGCTCATCTGGTACGCAGGCGTGCTGTCATACGGATTATAGTCGCTGGCCTTCATGGTCTTGCCATAGAGGTCGACGGTGATATCGGCATTCTCATCAACAACAAGCATACGCTCGCTGTATTCGTAGCCTATCTTCTCGTCATAACCGGTTCCCTGTCCGGCCTTTCTGCCCATTCCGACATAATCCTGCATTCCTTTGTCAACCAGGAAGCCGTTTTTAAGTTTGTCCTCCGTATAGCCGTAGAAGTATGCATTGGGATCGCTGACGTTAAACGGGGAGTTCGCCTGTGACATAAGCCATGCGAAATCATGGGTTGTTTTATTAGTTCCTGACCACAGACCGCCGCGTTTCTCTTCAATCTTTGTTATTCTTGCGGTTGAATAGATGTACATCTTGGCCCAGTTGGTGCTGCCGCCGTTTATTTCATCGCTGTTGAAATAAGGCCTCTGAAGAGTTATGTCCGAAGTAAGACGGATATAAGTCTTCTCGCCGGTCTTATTTGCATTATCAAACGCTTGCTTCAGTGATGCAAAATCGCCGACCTCTGTCCAAGTAACCCCAGCATATTCTGACGAATCTGCGAGGACACTGGCGGCAGGAATCATGATCGTTGCAACGAGCACTATGGCGACGAGCAGCGACACTATCTTGCCGACTTTTCTTGTCTTCATAATTATCACCTTTCTTTTGATTTTTGCACCGGGCTTGTACGCATGGCGTACGGTGCATTTTTCTCGCCCTTTTATTTTCCGCAGCGGCGTCATAGGCGCTGCCGCAACTGCAACGGCATCGGTTTCCGCGAAAAGAGGCCACCTCTCCGCATACCTATACCATTACACTGTAACCTTATTTTACTCGCGCCTCTTTTGTTTGTCAACACAAAAGTTCAAATTTTATATATAGATTAGAAACAGTTTATTTTGCAAAAACGATTTTTTGCACTTTGCACAAAAATTGCTTTATTGATATATTCAAGCCGGGGTCAGGAAGTCCGAAATTGGGGACAGAGGTGGGGGATTCCCTATTCATGCTGTTTAATTCGCTTTGTTCCGAGCTTGCGTTCTGTGCCGCCGCACCCTACAAGGTGCAGATAATCTGCCACCGCTCGCACAAATCGTCAAGACTGAATGCGGCATTGGCGGGGCTGGTTGACGGGAGGGCTGTTATGGGGACATTTGTCTGCGGCAGGATGAACCTTTCATAGAGCCGCGCGGCAGTCTTGCCGTTTGCGAAAACGCGGTCGATGCCGGTAGTATATAATAATGTATATATATCGTTCGGGCGGACATTCTTCATGCTGCTGTCGCTCGAACCGTTTATCTCGCAGCTCTGTGCGACATCCCATAGCGCGACACCGTTATCAAGCAGCAGTTTTTTCTTCTCATCTATGCTCTGCGGCACGGGCGAAGAAAACACGGCGGAGAGCACTTTCCAGAAGCGGTTCTGCGGGTGCCCGTAATAAAATCCCTGCTCGCGCGACTTCACGGACGGGAACGAACCGAGTATCAGCACGCGCGAATGATTGTCGTAGACGGGGTCAAAGGTATGATAAAATATTTCTGCCATAGCTCCTCCGAAAATTTCAAAAAACTCTTGCCGCGGGCAAACGGCGTATATATAATAAAGGTATATAAATTATAAAGGGGTGTATAAAGATGAAAAAGATCAAACTCGTTGAAGAATTCAAGGCGTTTATCTCAAAGGGAAATGTCGTTGACATGGCAGTCGGCGTTGTAGTCGGCGGCGCGTTCGGCAAGATAGTCACTTCGCTCGTCTCCGACCTTATCATGCCGCTCGTCGGTCTGATAACAGGCGGCGGCAGCCTCAAGGATATGTTCGTCGTTCTCGGCGACCGCACGGGATTTGACCCCGCGAAGTACACGACCCCCGCACTCGCGGCAGAGGCAGGATACGCCACGCTCAACTACGGCAACTTCATTCAGACCGTTCTCGATTTTCTGATAATCGCGCTCGCAATTTTCCTCGTCATAAAGCTCATGGCGACGGCAAAATCGAAGCTCATCCACGAAAAAGTCGAAGAGCCCGCCCCCGCGACCACGAAAGTCTGTCCGTTCTGCTGCACTGAGATTCCGATCGATGCAGTCAAGTGCCCGCACTGCACGAGCGACCTGCCCGAAGATAAAAGCGCAGAATAAGATACATACTAAAAGGACTGCCCGGATGAGCAGTCCTTTTTATTATGCGGTAAGTTCAACCCCTCCGTCACGACCTGCGGTCGCGCCGCCTCCCCTTTCAGGGGCGGCACAAAGGGACTTAAGTAATCAGAAGCCGATTATCAGCCCGCCCTTTTCGGCGTAATAGCTGCAAAGTCCGCGCGCGTGGACTATCTTGACTTCCGCCTTATCCCAGACGGACTGGATAGCCGACTTGACGCTCTCGGCGAACTCCGCGTTGCGGCAATGGCTGATGACGACTTTGCCGCAGTTGTAGCCGCGCTCTTTCATATCCTCGATTATCGCGTCGAGCGCTTTCTTGCTGCCGCGTATCTTCTGCTTTATCTCGATCGTGCCCTGCTCGCTGCCGATGCCGATGCCCCAGAAGCCGAGCTTATTAGCGACGAAGCCGACGATTTTGCTCATGCGGCCGTTCTTGACGAGATTGTTGAACGACGAGAGAGCGAAGACGACATGGGTGTGGCGGGAATAAAGCTCCGCCTTTTCAACGACGGTCTCAAAGTCCGCGCCGGACTCAATAAGCTCGCAGATTTTTTTGACGAGCAGAACAAGCTCCGAACCCGCGGAGCGTGAGTCGATAACGGCGATTTTCTTATCGGGCTGCTCTTCGAGCACCATATCTTTTGCGGCGCACGCGCTGTTGTAGCTGCCGGAGAGCTTGCTCGAAATAGTGATGGCAATGACATTGCCCTCCTGCTCGAATTTCTCCTGCCACGCATGCGGCGACGGACACGCCGTGTGGCTTGCCTCTGCACAGGCGTCCATCGAGTCGATCATTCCGTCGACATCGAGGTTGCGGTCATCAACAAAGTTTTCGTCTCCTACGCTGATAGTGAACGGCACGGAAGAAAACACGATGTTCTCATGCTCCTTGTCAAAGCCGAACATATCACAGCTTGAATCGGTGATGATGTTCCATTTCATTTTTGAATTTCTCCTCCCTTTTTAAGCGTCTGATTGCCGCTTTCTATCCATTATATATGTATTATAGGCGCGAAGTCAATGCTTTTATGTCATAACGAAAATAATTTACAATTACTTCATTTATAACAGACATCTTGACAAAGCGGGCGGCTGTTGGTATAATAAAACAAATCAATTTTTAAGCGGTACAGAGATGCCGGCAAGATTGGTGATGAATACGGATAGTCGGCGTTGATGTTCCGGCGTTCTTTGCATACACAGTCTTGCGGCAGCAGGACTTTTTCTTTTATAAGGAGACGCAGAAATGACCCACGACTACGCTTACAGATACGAAGAAATAAAGGCCTTTGCGGAAAAGTTCCTTGCCGACGGAGGTCTTTCGCCCGTTATTTCAAAAAAATATATTATTGTGCCCGGTCTTTGTGATGTTCATGTGCATTTCAGAGAGCCGGGTTTTTCTTATAAAGAAACCATTGCTTCCGGCTCTGCCGCCGCGGCGCACGGAGGATACACGGCGGTCTGCACGATGCCGAACCTCGACCCCGTGCCGGACAGCGCGGAACATCTGCAAGTTCAGCTGGACGCGATAAAGCGCGGCGCGGCGATAAAAGTTCTGCCCTACGGCGCGATAACCGTCGGCGAAAAAGGCGAAAAGCTCGCAGACATGGAAGCTATGTCCGACAAAGTCTGCGCGTTCTCCGACGACGGAAAAGGCGTTCAGAATGACGAAATGATGAGAGAGGCGATGGCGAAAGCCAAAAGACTCGGCAAGATAATCGCCGCACACTGCGAGGACAACTCCCTGCTCTTCGGCGGATATATCCACGACGGCGAATACGCAAGAATGCACGGGCACAGGGGCATTTCGAGCGCGAGCGAATACAAGCAAATCGAGCGCGACCTACGCCTTGCGGAGGAGACGGGCTGCGCATATCACGTCTGCCACATCTCGACAAAGGAGAGCGTTGAGCTGATAAGGCAGGCGAAGGCGCACGGAGTCAATGTGACCTGCGAGACCGCGCCGCACTATCTCGTGCTCTGCGACGAGGACATGCAGGAGGACGGGCGATTCAAGATGAACCCGCCGCTGAGAAGCCGCGAGGACAAAGAAGCTCTTATAGAGGGCATAAAAGACGGCACGATAGACATGATAGCGACCGACCACGCGCCGCACAGCGCAGAAGAAAAAGGGCGCGGGCTCGAAAAGAGCCTCATGGGCGTTGTCGGGCTCGAAACCGCGTTTCCGGTGCTCTACACCGAGCTTGTGAAGAAAAATATAATAACGCTCGAAAGGCTCGTTGAGCTGATGAGCTTCAAGCCGAAAGAGCGCTTCGGGATAGACACAAATAATGACTTCGCGGTGTTTGATATAAGCGAAGCGTATAAAATAGACCCGGAAGATTTTCTTTCGATGGGACGCGCCACACCGTTCGCGGGGCGTGAGGTATTCGGCAGATGTCTGCTGACGGTGCATAATGAAAAAGTAGTTTACAAGGCGGAGGAGAGAGCATGAAGCAGAGTATTTTCAAGATAACTTCAAACGAAAAAATCGCGCGCGACATATTTAAAATGACTCTTGCGGGCGACACCTCGGCGATAACCGCGCCGGGACAGTTCGTGAACATAAAGCTTGACGGATTTTTCCTGCGCCGCCCGATATCGGTCTGCGACTGCGTCGGAGAAAATCTGACGCTGATATATAAAGTCGTCGGCCACGGTACAGAGCAGATGAGCCGTGTGGCGGCAGGAGATGAACTCGATCTGCTGACGGGGCTGGGCAACGGATACAACACAAAAAAGAGCGGCGGCAGTCCCCTGCTCGTCGGCGGCGGAGTCGGAGTTCCGCCGATGTATATGCTCTGCAGGAAGCTTATATCAGAGGGCAAAAATGTCACGGTAGTGCTCGGCTTCAACTCAAAAGACGATGTGTTCTATGAGGACGAATTTCGTGCGCTCGGCGCGGATGTGCACATTGCGACCGCCGACGGCACTTACGGCACAAAGGGCTTTGTCACGGACGTGATAAAAGACATGCAATACACATTTTTCTACACCTGCGGACCCGAGCCGATGTTCCGCGCAATGCATAAAATGATGAAAACTCCCGGGCAATACAGCTTCGAGGAGCGCATGGGCTGCGGCTTCGGCGCGTGCATGGGCTGCTCCTGCAAAACGCTCACGGGCAACAAGAGGATCTGCAAAGAGGGTCCCGTAATGGAAAGCGAGGAGATAATATGGGCAGACTGAGCGTAAATCTTTGCGGCGAAGAGCTCGACAATCCCGTTATCCCGGCATCGGGCACATTCGGCTACGGATACGAATTCGCTGAGCTCTATGACATAAACTGCCTCGGAACTTTTTCGTTCAAGGGCACGACGAAAGAGCCGCGCTTCGGCAATCCGACCCCGAGAATAGCGGAGTGCACCGCCGGCATGATAAACGCCGTCGGGCTTCAGAATCCCGGAGTGGACAAGGTTATAAGCGAAGAGCTCCCGAAGCTCAGGAAATGCTTTAACAAAAAAGTCATGGCGAATGTCAGCGGCTTTTCCGTTGACGAATACGCCTACACCTGCGAAAGGCTCGACAGTCAGGAGCAGGTCGGCTGGCTCGAAGTCAATGTCAGCTGCCCGAACGTTCACGGTGGCGGAATGAGCTTCGGCACAGACCCGAAGGCGGCGGCGCAGGTTACAAAAGCCGTCAAGGCGGTCACGAAAAAGCCGGTTATCATAAAGCTCTCTCCCAATGTCACGGACATCGTGAGCATCGCGAAAGCCTGCGAAGACGCGGGAGCGGACGGAATAAGCCTCATAAACACCCTGCTCGGCATGAGAATAGACCTGAGAACAAAGAAACCCGTGATAGCGAACACCATGGGCGGCTTCTCCGGAAGCGCGATATTCCCCGTGGCGCTGAGGATGGTCTATCAGGTCTCGTCGGCGGTCAATATCCCGGTAGTCGGCATGGGCGGCGTATCGTCCGCCGAGGATGTTATCGAGATGATGCTCGCCGGAGCGACGGCGGTCGAAATAGGCGCAGCAAACCTCGTTGACCCGTTCATATGCAAAAAAATAGTCGAAGCCCTGCCCGCGGCTGCGGACAAGTATAATATAAACGAACTCAAGGACATCATAGGAGGAGCACACAATGGGTAAAGATGTGATAATCGCCTGCGACTTTGCAGACAAGGAAACCGCGCTGAACTTTCTCGACAAATTCGAGGGCAGAAAGCCGTTCGTCAAGATCGGCATGGAGCTTTTCTATGCCGAGGGTCCGCAGATAGTCCGCGAGATAAAGGCGCGCGGACACAAGATATTCCTCGACCTCAAGCTTCACGATATCCCGAACACGGTCAAGAAGAGCATGGCTGTACTCTCGCGGCTCGATGTCGATATGTGCAACCTCCACGCCGCGGGCACCTCGCGCATGATGGAGGCGGCTCTCGAGGGGCTGACACGCCCGGACGGCACGCGCCCCCTGCTGATCGCCGTGACCCAGCTGACATCAACCGATCAGGAGGCGATGGAGCGCGATCTTCTGATAAAAGAGCCTATAGACAAAGTTGTCATGCACTACGCCGAGACCGCGAAGAACGCAGGACTTGACGGCGTTGTCTGCTCCCCGCTCGAGGCGCAGAAAGTCCACGACATATGCGGCAAAAAGTTTTTGACCGTCACGCCCGGCGTTCGCTTTGCGGACGGCGACATAGGTGACCAAAAGCGAGTCATGACGCCCGAGCAGGCGAAGAAAATCGGCTCCGACTACATCGTCGTCGGCAGACCGATAACCGCCGCGCCCGACCCCGTCGCGGCATACGAGAGATGCATAAAAGAATTTGTTGACTGAAGGAGAAAAGAAAATGACTGAGACAAGCAGAAAAATCGCAAAAGATCTTCTTAAAATACAGGCTGTGTTTCTCAGCCCTGATAAGCCGTTCACCTGGGCGAGCGGAATAAAGAGCCCCGTCTACTGCGACAACCGTCTGACGCTCACGGCGCCCGAGGTTCGCACGGATGTTGAAACCGGGCTCAAGGCTCTTATCGAAGAAAATTATCCCGACGCGGAGGTGCTCATGGGCACCTCGACCGCCGGCATTGCCCATGCCGCCATAACCGCGCATCTCATGGGACTTCCCATGGGCTATGTCCGCTCCGGCAACAAGGATCACGGCAGGCAGAATCGCATTGAAGGCAAGCTCGAAAAGGGTCAGAAGGTTGTAGTCGTCGAGGATCTTATCTCGACGGGCGGCAGCGTTATCGAAGTCGTTGACGCTCTGCGCGAGGCGGGCGCCGAAGTGCTCGGAATAGTCAGCATATTCACCTATGGAATGCAGAAGGGTCTTGACAGACTCGCAGCGGCCGCGGTCAAAAATATCAGCCTCACCAACCTCGACGTGCTCTCCGAAGTCGCGGCTCAGGAGGGATATATAAAGCCCGAGGATGTAAACAGACTTATAGCGTTCCGCAACAACCCCTCGGACGAGAGCTGGATCGGTGGTGCAAAATGAGGAGCATAATAAACATACTCGACCTCTCCGCCGGGGAGATCGACCAGCTGATAGCCGTCGCAGACGACATCATGGCGCAGCCAGAAAAATACAACGAGGTCTGCCGTCACAAAATTCTCGCCACGCTGTTCTTTGAGCCCTCGACGCGCACAAGACTCAGCTTCGAGAGCGCGATGCTCTCGCTTGGCGGTCAGGTGATAGGCTTCTCCGGCGCGGACTCAAGTTCCGCCGTCAAAGGCGAGACGATTGCCGACACGATAGAGGTAGTCAACGGCTACGCGGATATAATCGCCATGCGCCACCCGAAAGAGGGCGCGCCGGTAGTTGCATCCATGCACACGGCGGTGCCGCTGATAAATGCCGGCGACGGCGGGCATTTTCATCCCACGCAGACGCTCGCCGACCTGCTGACCATTCACCACGAAAAGGGTACGTTTGACAATCTTACAATAGGACTCTGCGGCGACCTGAAATACGGCAGAACCGTCCACTCGCTCATAGCCGCGATGACGAGATACAAGAATGTAAAGTTCGTGCTCATCTCCCCCGAGGAGCTGCGCCTGCCGCAGTTCGTTATTGACGACTATCTCGAGGGAAGCGGGCTTCGATACGAGGAGTGCCGCTCGCTTGAAGAGGCGATGCCGAAGCTCGACATACTCTATATGACCCGCATCCAGCGCGAGCGTTTCACGGACGATGCGGAGTATCAGCGTCTCAACGGCATATATGTCCTCGACAAGGAGAAGATGAGCCTTGCAAAGAGCGACATGTGCGTGCTGCATCCCCTGCCGCGAGTCAACGAGATATCGCCCGAGGTGGACTCCGACCCGCGCGCGAAGTATTTTGAGCAGACTCGGTGCGGCAAGTTCATGCGCATGGCGCTGATAATGAAGCTGCTCGGGCTCATACCAAACGAGGTTCAGCCCGAAAAGGCGGAGGAGCCACAGTATATATACGACAAATACCGTTGCGACAACCCCGCCTGCATCAGCGTATGCGAGCCGGATGTCAGAAGCATTTTTAAGACTTTTGACGCAAACGGCGGCGCGTGCAGATGCATTTATTGTGACAAAGAGCGAAAGTAAAAAAGTTCTCCGATGCGCCTTGACTGAAAGGTCTTGTATTTGGTATACTTTAGGTACAATACAGATGAGTTTTCTGCGACTGACGGATTATTGCAGAGCACTGCAAGGGAACAGAAAAACTCTTTTTCAGCCGACCGTCTGGGCACACCTGAGATATATTCTCGGAGTGTGCCCTTTTTGATTTTTTCAGGAGGTATGAAATGAAGAAAGTCGGTATAGTAATGGGCAGCGACAGCGACCTGCCCGTCATCAGAAAAGCGACAGACACCCTGCGCGCGCTCGGCATCCCGTTTGAAGCGCACGTCTATTCGGCACACAGAACGCCTGACGAGGCTATGGCTTTTGCCCGCTCGGCAAAGGAAAACGGCTTCGGGGTCATTATAGCCGCAGCAGGCATGGCGGCGCATCTCGCCGGAGCCATTGCGGCGAACACCACCCTGCCCGTTATCGGCATTCCCTGCAAATCCAATACTCTCGACGGCATTGACGCCCTCCTTTCAACAGTACAGATGCCCTCCGGCATACCCGTTGCGACTGTTGCGATAAACGGAGGAGCCAATGCCGCTTTGCTTTCGGCTCAGATACTCGCGCTGAGCGAGCCGGAGCTTGCAAAGAAGCTTGACGGAAAACGCGCCGCCGACGCCAAAGCAGTCCTCGAAAAGGACGCCGCCGTTTCGGCAGAACTCAACTCGGAGGTTTAAAACATGAACGAGATATCAAAGTCCGATGTATACGCCGACGCGGGCGTTGACATAACCGCGGGATACAAGGCAGTGGAGCTGATGAAAAAGCACATCGCGCGCACGCTCACCTCGGGCGTATGCTCGGATGTAGGCGGCTTCGGCGGTCTGTTCGAATTAGACCTGACGGGCATATCAAAGCCCGTGCTCGTCAGCGGCACCGACGGAGTGGGTACAAAGCTCAAGATAGCCTTTCTCATGGGCAAGCACGACACCGTCGGCATCGACTGCGTGGCTATGTGCGTCAACGATATAATCTGCTGCGGCGCAAAGCCCCTGTTCTTCCTCGATTACATAGCCTGTGGCAAGAACTATCCCGAGAGGATAGCGGACATTGTCAGCGGCGTCTGCGAGGGCTGCGTTCAGTCGGGCGCGGCGCTCATCGGCGGCGAGACCGCGGAGATGCCCGGATTTTATCCGATAGACGAATACGACCTCGCGGGCTACTGCACGGGCGTTGTCGACAAGGACAGAATTATTGACAATAAAACAATGACCCCCGGCGATGTTATAATCGCGCTCCCCTCGAGCGGCGTTCATTCAAACGGCTTCTCGCTCGTGAGAAAAGTTTTTGATGTTGAAAACCGCAATCTCACCCTCCCCGTTGACGAGCTCGGCGGCAAGAGCATCGGCGAGACTCTGCTCACGCCGACAAAGATATATGTAAAGCCCGTTCTCGCCCTGCTCGAAAAGATAAAAGTCAAGGGCATATCCCACATCACGGGCGGCGGCTTCTATGAAAACATCCCGAGAAGCATCCCCGACTCGCTCGGCGCGAAGATAGACCGCTCGGCGGTAAAAGTTCTGCCGATATTTGATCTTATCGCAAAGGCGGGAAACATCTGCGAGCGCGATATGTTCAACACATTCAACATGGGTGTGGGCATGAGCATAGTCGTTTCAAAGGACGATGCCGACGAGGCGCTCAGCATACTCGGAGCTGCCGGCGAAGAGCCCTATATCATAGGCGAAATAGTCTCGTCTGCGGAGAAAATCGAGATATGCTGAAAAACTTTCTGAGTTCTGTCTGCGCAGGTGTATTGATTTCTATCGGCGGCTGTGTATTTCTCGCGTGTGAGAACAGATATGTCGGCGCGGTGCTGTTTTCGGTGGCTCTGCTCTGCATCTGCCTCAAGGGCTATGCGCTCTACACCGGCAGGGTCGGATATATAATCGAGAGCCACAAGAAGAGTGATTTTGCCGCTCTCGCGATTATACTCATCGGCAATCTTATAACGACATTTCTTCTCGGCATGCTCGTGCGGGTCTCTATGCCGCAGCTCGGCGAGACGGCAACTGCAATTTGCTCCGGCAAGCTCACTCAAGCCTTTTGGCAGACCCTTGTCCGCGCATTTCTCTGCGGAATACTGATGTATCTTGCGGTAAGCACATACAAAGAGAAGAACACTGTTTTGGGTATTCTCTTCTGCGTGCCGGTGTTTATTCTAAGCGGATTTGAACATTCGATAGCCGACATGTTCTATTTCGGCGCATCGGGCATCTTCTCGTTGAGTGCCGCACTGTTCATGCTCTCTGTTGTTATCGGCAACTCGCTCGGCGGAATGCTCCTGCCGGCACTGACTCTTATCGGAGGGGAGAAAAAATGAAAGCAAACAAAGCTGAAATCGCCGTTTTTGTCTCCGGCGGCGGAACGAATCTCCAGGCTCTTATCGACGCGCAGAAAAGCGGAATAATCGAGCACGGCGAGATAAAGCTGGTCGTTTCGAGCAACCCGAACGCCTACGCGCTCGAACGCGCGGCGAAAGCGGGAATCAAGAGCGTCACGGTCAGCAAGAAAGAATTCGGCAGTCAGGCGGCTGTTGAAGAAAAAATAATTGAAATACTTGAAGAAAATAATATAGACCTGATAGTCCTCGCGGGCTACATGAGCATACTGAGCGCGGACTTCACGCGCAGATACGAGCGCAGGATAATAAATGTCCACCCATCGCTCATCCCGTCGTTCTGCGGCGAGGGCTTCTACGGGCTGCGAGTCCACGAAGCGGCGCTGAAAAAAGGAGTCAAAGTGACGGGCGCAACGGTTCATTTCGTCAACGAGATACCCGACGGCGGCGAAATCATCATGCAGAAGGCGGTCAAAGTCAGGGACGGCGACACGCCCGAAACGCTCCAGAAAAGAGTCATGCGGCTCGCCGAATGGAAGATTCTCCCGGCGGCAGCCGAAAAAATATCGGACGAAATAGTCCGTAAAAAAGCGGAGGAAAAATAATGGATATTTACGCAGTCAACGACATAGCAAAGCTCATTGAGGGCAATTCCTACGTAGGCAGAGGCATCGTCATCGGCAAGAGCGCCGACGGCACAAAGGCGTGCACCGCATATTTCATCATGGGTCGCTCGGCAAACAGCCGCAACCGCATATTCACCGAGCGCGGCGGAGTGCTCTATACCGAGCCGTTCGACGCTTCTAAGGTCGAGGACCCGAGCCTCATTATTTACGCCGCAGTCAGAAACTTTGAAAATAAAATTATAGTCACAAACGGCGACCAGACGGACACAGTCAACGACGCTTTAAAAGTCGGCGGCTCGTTCAAGAGTGCTCTTGAGACCCGCGAGTTTGAGCCGGACGCGCCAAACTTCACCCCCAGAATCAGCGGCATGCTGACATTTGAAAACAAAGATTTCACATATGAGATGAGTATTCTTAAGAGCGCGGACGCCGCGGGCAGTGTGTGCAACAGATACACATTCTCTTATTCCCCGCTCGCAGGTCTCGGTCATTTCATCCACACCTATGTCTGCGACGGCAACCCCATTCCCACCTTTCAGGGCGAGCCGGAGAGAGTCGCTATCCCGAACGATATCGACGAGTTCACGCAGTCACTTTGGAACGCTCTCGATGCAGACAACAAAATCTCGCTCTATGTCAGATACACCGATCTCGTGACCGGTGCGGAAGACAGCAGACTCATAAACAAGAACGCTTGAAAAGGAGAATAAAAATGAAAGAATTCGAGCTTAAATACGGCTGCAACCCCAACCAGAAGCCCTCCCGCATCTATATGGCGGACGGCAGTGAGCTGCCCATTGAAATTCTCTGCGGCAGACCCGGATACATAAACTTTCTCGACGCTTTCAACTCCTGGCAGCTCGTCAAGGAGCTCAAAGAGGCTCTCGGTCTCCCGGCGGTGACCTCTTTTAAGCATGTCAGCCCCACCTCGGCGGCGGTCGGCATTCCGCTCTCCGACAAGCTCAAAAAAGCCTGCTTTGTTGACGACATAGAGGGCCTTGACGACTCCCCGCTCGCCTGCGCCTATGCGCGCGCACGCGGCACGGACAGAATGTGTTCGTTCGGCGATTGGGTCGCCCTCTCCGATGTCTGCGATGTGACTACCGCGAAGATGATAAAGCGCGAGGTCTCCGACGGCATCATCGCCCCCGGCTATGAGCCCGAGGCTCTCGAGATTCTCAAGTCCAAGCGCAAGGGCAACTACAATATAGTAAAAATCGACCCCGACTACGTTCCCGAGGAGACAGAGCGCAAGCAGGTCTACGGCATAACCTTTGAACAGGGCAGAAACAATTTCAAGATAAACAGAGAGCTGCTCTCGAATATAGTCACCGAAAACAAAAATCTCCCCGACAGCGCGGCGCGCGACCTCATAATCGCGCTCATCACGCTCAAATATACGCAGTCAAACTCTGTCTGCTACGCGGTTGACGGGCAGGCTATCGGCGTCGGCGCAGGTCAGCAGTCGAGAATACACTGCACCCGCCTCGCAGGCACAAAGGCGGACACCTGGTTCCTGCGCCAGCACGAAAAAGTCCTGAATCTCCCGTTTAAGGATTCGATAGGCCGCCCCGACAGGGACAATGTCATTGACGGCTACATCAACAAAAACGAAGAAGATGTCTGCGCCGAGGGCAACTGGCAGAAATATTTCACCTCCCGCCCCGAGCCGCTTACCAACGAGGAAATCAAGGCATATCTCGCTTCTATAGACGGCGTATCGCTCGGCTCGGACGCGTTCTTCCCGTTCAGCGACAACATCGAAAGAGCAAAGCGCAGCGGAGTAAAATATATCGCAGAGCCCGGCGGCTCCATCCGCGACGACCTTGTGATAGAGTGCTGCGACAAATACGGCATGGTCATGGCATTCACCGGCATGCGCCTGTTCCACCATTGACGGAGGACTGAAAATGAACATTCTTGTAGTAGGTTCCGGCGGAAGAGAGCACGCCGTTATAAAAAAGCTCCGAGAGAACAGCGAAGTTAAAAAAATATACGCCCTGCCCGGAAACGGCGGCATCGCCGCAGACGCCGAATGCGTCAACATAGGCGCTACAGATATTGACGGCATCGCGGAATTTGCAAAGAACAATCAGATAGACTACGCCGTTGTCACGCCGGACGATCCGCTGGTGCTCGGCTGCGTTGACAGGCTCGAAAGCCTCGGCATTCCCTGCTTCGGCCCGCGCAAAAACGCCGCGATAATCGAGGGCAGCAAGGTTTTTTCAAAGAACCTGATGAAAAAATACGGCATACCCACCGCACAGTACGAAGTTTTTGACAGCGCGGAGGACGCGCTCGCCTATCTCGACTCAGCACCCATTCCGACCGTTATAAAGGCGGACGGTCTCGCGCTCGGCAAGGGCGTTATAATCGCCGCAACGCGCGACGAGGCGAAAGAAGCGGTCGTTGAAATCATGCGCGACAAGAAATTCGGTAAGAGCGGAGACAGCATCGTTATTGAAGAATTTCTGACGGGTCCCGAGGTCTCGGTGCTCTCGTTCACGGACGGCAAGACCGTAGTCCCCATGATATCGTCGATGGATCACAAGCGAGCACTCGACAACGACGAAGGTCTCAACACCGGCGGCATGGGCACCGTTGCGCCAAACCCGTATTACACAAAAGAGATTGCCGACAGGTGCATGAAAGAGATATTCCTGCCCACGGTAAACGCGATGAACGCGGAGGGCAGAACCTTCAAAGGCTGCCTTTATTTCGGACTCATGCTGACCGAAAACGGTCCTAAAGTCATTGAATATAACTGCCGCTTCGGCGACCCCGAGACTCAGGTCGTGCTCCCGCTGCTCAAAAGCGACCTGCTCACCGTTATGAGAGCCACGACAGACGGCACGCTCGCCGAGACACCCGTTGAGTTTTCGAATAAAAACGCCTGCTGCGTGGTCATGGCTTCAAAGGGCTATCCCATCGCATACGAAAAGGGATATGAAATAGATATCCCGGACGAGATAAAGGACAGCGTATATGTCGCGGGTGCCGCCGAGAAAAACGGCAAGCTCGTGACGAGCGGCGGCAGAGTTCTCGGCGTGACGGCAGTTGAGGACACGCTCGAAAAGGCTGTCTCCTCGGCATATAAAAAGGTAGAAAAGATTCACTTTGAAAACGCCTTCTACAGGCACGACATCGGCGCGAAAGCGCTCGCCGCAAGGGAGGAAAAATAAATGGTATACAGAGTATTCGTCGAAAAGAAAAAGGAGCTCGCGCAGGAGGCAAAGTCCCTGCTCAGCGAAGCGAACGACCTGCTCGGGATAAAAAATCTTAAAGATGTGCGCGTTATCAACCGCTACGATGCGGAGAATATCACGCCCGAACTTTTTGACTACGCAAAGCGCACCGTGTTCTCCGAGCCCCAGCTCGACATTGTATCGGACAGCATCGAGATAAACGGCAAGTGCTTTGCCGTCGAATTCCTGCCCGGTCAGTTCGACCAGCGCGCCGACTCTGCGGCTCAGTGCATCCAGATAATCTCGCAGGGCGAGCGCCCGCTGATACGCACGGCGAAAATATACATCCTCATCGGCGACATAACCGACGCCGACGCGCAGAGGATAAAAAAATATGTCATCAACCCCGTCGAGGCGCGCGAGGCAAGTCTCGAAAAGCCCGAGACTCTCGCGGTAAAATACGATATCCCGACCGAAGTCAGAACTCTTGACGGCTTCATCGAGCTTGACAGAGCTGGGCTTGAGGACTTCGTCAAAAAATACGGTCTCGCCATGGACGCGGACGACATTGCGTTCTGCCAGGATTATTTCAAATCCGAGCACCGCGACCCGACGATAACCGAGATTCGCATGATCGACACCTACTGGTCAGATCACTGCCGCCACACTACTTTCCTTACTGTCATAGACAGCGTGAAATTCGAGGACGAGCTGCTGCAAAAGGCCTACGACGAATATCTTGCGGTCAGAAAAGAATTAGGCCGCACAAAGCCGATATGCCTTATGGATCTTGCGACTATAGCGGTCAAGCATCTCAAGAAGCACGGCAAGCTCGACCGCCTCGACGAATCCGAGGAGATAAACGCCTGCACGGTGAAAATCGATGTCGAGGTCGACGGTGTCACCGAGCCGTGGCTCCTGCTCTTTAAAAACGAGACGCACAACCACCCGACAGAAATCGAGCCTTTCGGCGGCGCGGCGACCTGCATCGGCGGCGCTATCCGCGACCCGCTCTCGGGGCGTTCGTATGTCTACGGCGCTATGCGCGTCACCGGCGCGGCAGACCCGCTCAAGCCCATTGACGAGACGATAAAGGGCAAGCTCCCGCAGAGGAAAATAGTCACGACTGCGGCGGCGGGCTATTCATCATACGGCAATCAGATAGGTCTCGCGACGGGCATAGTCGACGAGATATATCACCCCGGCTACGCCGCCAAGAGAATGGAGATAGGCGCAGTCATCGCGGTGACTCCCGCAGAGAATGTGCGCCGCGAAGTTCCTGCTCCCGGAGATATTGTTATCCTGCTCGGCGGCTCGACCGGACGCGACGGCTGCGGCGGAGCGACGGGTTCTTCGAAGTCCCACACGGTCGAATCGCTCGAGAGCTGCGGCGCGGAAGTTCAGAAGGGCAACGCACCCGAGGAGAGAAAGCTCCAGAGACTTTTCAGAAACAAAGAAGCCTGCCTGATGATAAAACGCTGCAACGACTTCGGCGCGGGCGGCGTATCGGTAGCTATAGGCGAGCTTGCGGACGGACTTGAGATAGACCTCAACGCAGTGCCGAAAAAATACGAGGGTCTCGACGGCACGGAGCTTGCAATAAGCGAGAGCCAGGAGCGCATGGCGGTCGTTGTTGAGCCGCACAATGTTGATGCTTTCCTCGCGCTGGCTAATAAAGAAAATCTCCAGGCAGTGCCTGTGGCAAAGGTTCAGGCTGACCCGAGACTCGTCATGAACTGGAACGGCAAGAAAATTGTTGATATCAGCCGCGAATTTTTGAATTCCAACGGTGCCGACAAGCATATAGACATCACCCCCGAGGCTCCCGCACTCAAAGAGAAGGAAATCTCCGGCTCGTTTGCGGAGAACTACTCGGCGCTTGCATCGGATTTAAACATATGCTCGAAGCGCGGACTTTCCGAGCGTTTCGATTCAACGATAGGCGCGGGCACGGTACTCATGCCGTTCGGCGGCAAGAATCAGCTGACTCCCATTCAGGCGATGGTGCAGAAGATATCCGTCGAGAAGAAGCACACCGACGACTGCTCGCTCATGGCGTTCGGCTACAATCCGTTTGTAACAGAGCAGAGCCCCTATCACGGCGCATATCTCGCGGTTATAGAGTCGGTCTGCAAGCTCATCGCTTCGGGCGCGGAATTTAAAGATGTATATCTCACCTTCCAAGAATATTTCGAGCGCCCCGGCAGGGACGGCAAGCGCTGGGGTCAGCCTTTAGCCGCGCTTCTCGGCGCATTCAAGGCGCAGATGGAGCTCGGAATCGGCTCAATAGGCGGCAAGGACTCGATGAGCGGCTCGTTTGAAAATCTCGATGTCCCGCCGACCCTCGTCTCGTTCGCCGTGACAACGGAAAAGACTTCTTCAATAGTCTCGCCCGAGTTCAAATCGGCGGGTCACAAAGTTATTTTCATCGCGCCGGAGAAAGACGGAAACGGTCTGCCGAAGACCGACTCGCTTATAGATGTGTTCTCCCGAGTTACCGGGCTTCTTCGCTCGGGCAAGGCGGTTGCCTGCTACACTCCCGGCATGGGTGGCATAGCGGAGGCGGTCATGAAGATGGCGTTCGGCAACGGCATAGGCTTCGAATACAGCGGCGACATCACGCTCGAAAAGATATTCTCCCTGAGCTATGCGGGCTTCATTCTTGAGCTTGCCGACGGCACAGAAGAAGTCGGCACGCTTCTCGGTCATACGAACGACAGCGGCCTGATAAGCCTCGGCGGCGAGAGCATAGCGCTGTCGGAGCTTCTCGGAACATACGAGGACAAGCTTGAGAGCGTCTACAGCTGCAACATAGAAAACGCCGGCAAGGGTGCGGAGAACTTCTCCTATGAGGCCTCGGAGCGCAAGGCTCCCGCCGTAAAGGCCGCAAAGCCGCGCGTGCTCATTCCTGCATTCCCCGGCACAAACTGCGAATATGACAGCGCAAAGGCAGTCGGCGACGCGGGCGCAGAGCCCGAGATAATAGTTATAAACAACCTCAGCGCGGACGGCATCAGCCGCAGCGTCGAAAAATTTGCAAACGAACTTCGCTCCTCGCAGATGATATTTATCCCCGGAGGCTTCTCCGGCGGCGACGAGCCGGACGGCAGCGGAAAGTTTATCACGGCATTCTTCAGAAATGCCGCGATAAAAGAGGGCGTCACCGACCTGCTTGAAAACAGGGACGGACTCATGTGCGGAATCTGCAACGGCTTCCAGGCGCTGATAAAGCTCGGACTCGTCCCCTACGGCAAGATAATCGACACGGACGAAAATTGCCCGACGCTCACCTTCAACACCATCGCGCGCCACCAGTCGCGAATAGTGCGCACCCGCATTTCTTCGAACAAATCGCCGTGGCTCGCGCTGACTCAGGTCGGTGACATATATTCCGTGCCGATCTCGCACGGCGAGGGCCGTTTCCTCGCAAGCGGCGAGCTCATAGCCAAGCTCGCCGCAAACGGACAGATAGCCACGCAGTATGTTGATCTTGACGGCAACGCTTCAAATGATGTACACTTCAACCCCAACGATTCCGTCTGCGCTATCGAGGGCATCACATCGCCCGACGGCAGAGTCTTCGGAAAAATGGGACACAGCGAAAGAATCGGAAAAGGTCTTTACAAAAATGTCCCGGGAGATTATAATATTCGTATGTTTGAAGCGGCTGTTAAATATTTTAAATGATGACAAGGAGAATGGAGCATGGCCTATTTATCCGACATTGAAATTGCGCAGCGCTGCAAACCCGAGCACATCGGCGTTATCGCAAAGCGCGCCCATGTTGACGAAAAGTACATCGAACAATACGGAAACTACAAGGCGAAAATAGACCTGTCCCTGCTCTCGGAGACGAAGCGGGAAAACGGAAAGCTGATTCTCGTCACCGCCATAACCCCGACCCCCGCGGGCGAGGGCAAGACCACGACGACAATAGGTCTCGCAGACGGACTGCGCCGGATAGGCAAGGATGTCACGGTCGCCCTGCGCGAGCCGAGCCTCGGCCCGGTTTTCGGAGTCAAGGGCGGAGCCGCCGGCGGCGGATATGCGCAGGTGGTTCCCATGGAGGATATCAACCTCCACTTCACCGGTGACTTCCACGCGATAGGCGCGGCGAACAACCTGCTTGCCGCGATGCTCGACAATCACATTCAGCAGGGCAACGCCCTGGGCATAGATGTCCGCAAGATAACATGGAAACGCTGCGTTGACATGAACGACCGCCAGCTTCGATTTATCGTTGACGGCATGGGCGGCAAGGCGAACGGTATGCCCCGTGAGGACGGATTTGATATAACCGTCGCGAGCGAGATAATGGCTGTGCTCTGCCTTTCAAGCTCGATAACCGACCTCAAAGCGAGGCTCTCGCGCATGATCGTCGGCTACACCTACGACGACAAGCCCGTGACCTGCGGCGAGCTCAAGGCGGCCGGCGCGATGACCGCGCTTTTAAAAGACGCCCTGAAGCCCAACCTTGTCCAGACCCTTGAGGGCACGCCTGCGTTCGTCCACGGCGGACCGTTCGCGAACATAGCGCACGGCTGCAACTCCGTCATGGCGACTAAGATGGCGCTCAAGATGGGCGATTATACCGTCACCGAAGCGGGATTCGGCGCGGATCTCGGTGCCGAAAAGTTCCTCGATATAAAGTGCCGCATGGCGGGACTTGCGCCCAACGCGGTGGTCGTCGTTGCCACTGTCCGCGCGCTCAAGATGCACGGCGGGCTCGACAAAAAGGAGCTTGCGGTTGAAGATATCGGCGCGCTCGAAAGAGGTATACCGAACCTCCTGCGCCATGTTTCCAACATCAAAAATGTCTATAAACTCCCCTGCGTCGTCGCGGTCAACAGATTCCCGACCGACACCGACGCCGAGATAGATTTCATCATCGCAAAATGCCGCGAGCTCGGGGTCAACACCGTGCTCTCCACCGTGTGGGCTGAAGGCGGCAAGGGCGGCGAAGCGCTCGCGCGCGAAGTAGTCCGCCTGTGCGAAGAGGAAAAGGGCGATTTCACTTTCGCCTACGAAGATGAGCTTTCGATCGAGGAGAAGATCGAAGCCGTTGTCAGAAAAGTCTACGGCGGCGACGGAATAACCGTCATGCCCAATGCCAAAAAGCAGATAGCCCAGCTTGAAGCTCTCGGTTTTAGCAAATGCCCCGTATGCATAGCAAAGACCCAGTACAGCTTTTCGGATGACCCGACAAAGCTCGGCGCGCCCGAGCACTTCACCGTGACGGTGAAAAATGTCAAGGTCTCCGCGGGTGCGGGATTTATCGTTGTTCTGACCGGCGACATTCTAACCATGCCCGGACTGCCGAAGGTTCCCGCCGCAGAAAAAATCGACGTTGACGAAAGCGGCAGAATAACAGGTCTGTTCTGAGATAATAATTCCGCTCGGAGAAAAAACTCTGCCGAGCGGAGTTTCTATAAATATCGGAGGTAATAAAATGGCTTATTATTTCAACGAAGTATCGCATACCTTTAATGAGTATCTGCTCGTCCCCGGCTATTCGTCGAGCGAGTGCATACCCGCGAATGTGTCGCTCAAGACGCCTCTTGTAAAGTACAAGAAGGGCGAAAAGCCCGCGATTTCGCTCAACATCCCGCTGGTTTCCGCCATCATGCAGTCCGTCTCCGGCGAGAAGCTCGCCGTGGCGCTCGCAAAAGAAGGCGGCGTATCGTTCATCTTCGGCTCTCAGAGCATCGAGGACGAGGCGGCAATGGTTGCAAGAGCGAAGAATTTCAAGGCGGGCTTCGTCATCAGCGACTCGAACATCACTCCCGACGCCACTCTCAACGACGTTATCGCGCTCAAGGAGAGAAACGGCCATTCCACTATCGCCGTGACCGAGGACGGCTCGGCAAACGGCAGGCTTGTCGGCATAGTCACGAGCAGAGACTACCGCGTCAGCCGCATGACCGGAGACGAAAAGGTTTCGTCTTTCATGACTCCCCTCGAAAAGCTCGTCACCGCTCCGGACACCACCACGCTCAAGGAAGCCAATGATATAATTTGGGACAACAAGCTCAACTCCCTGCCCATAGTCGACTCCGAGGGCAAGCTCAGATATTTTGTTTTCCGCAAGGACTACGATGCCCATAAGGACAACCCCAACGAGCTTCTCGACGCGGACAAGCGCTACGTTGTCGGCGCAGGTATAAACACAAGAGACTACGCCGAGCGTATTCCCGCACTTGTCGAGGCGGGCGCAGATGTGCTCTGCATCGACTCCTCCGAGGGCTTCTCGGAGTGGCAGTCCCGCACCCTCGCATGGGTAAGAGAGCACTACGGCGACAGCGTCAAGGTCGGCGCGGGCAACGTAGTTGACAGAGAGGGCTTCCTCTTCCTCGCCGAGGCGGGTGCGGACTTCATAAAGGTCGGCATCGGCGGCGGCTCGATATGCATCACCCGCGAAACAAAGGGTATCGGCAGAGGTCAGGCGTCGGCTCTTATCGATGTCTGCAAGGCAAGAGACGAATATTTCGAGAGAACGGGCGTATATATCCCCGTCTGCTCCGACGGCGGCATCGTCTACGACCACCACATGACCCTCGCGCTTGCAATGGGCGCGGACTTCCTGATGCTCGGCCGCTACTTCGCGCGCTTTGACGAGAGCCCGACGAACAAGATTTCACTCAAGGGCACTTACTACAAAGAGTACTGGGGCGAGGGCTCCAACCGCGCAAGGAACTGGCAGCGCTACGACCTCGGCGGCGACAAGAAGCTGTCGTTCGAGGAGGGCGTTGACTCCTATGTTCCCTATGCCGGCAGCCTCAAGGACAATGTCACGCTCTCGCTGAGCAAAGTCAAGTCCACCATGTGCAACTGCGGCGCGCTCACAATCCCCGAGCTGCAGCAGAAAGCGAAGCTGACCCTTGTCTCCGCAACGAGCATAGTTGAGGGCGGCGCACACGATGTTGTACAGAAGGAGACCTACTCCGACCTGAAAAAATAAGCCGAAAAATTTACGGCAGGGAGCGGTAAAAACCGTTCCCTGCCCTTGCATTTTGCCAAAACAGCTTGCAGAATCACCAATAAATAAGATGTTCGCGGGCAAAAGGCTGTTGAATCCGCCGTTTTTGCCAAAATCGTTTGCAAACTGTTGACACGCCGAAAATGCAATGCTATAATACAGACAATTTAAGACAGCACTTGATAGAGGATGCGAACGAGAAGAGTATCCAGCAGCAACGCCGGCAAGCGGCAGCTGGGGAAAGGCAAGTTCGCCGAAGTTCTATCGCGGTTGCCGCCGCGGTAATGCTGGGCCCTCGCCGAACAGGCGACGGACTGTCACATGACTTATGTGGAGCGCTATCATCGGTTTTTCTGCACATATAGCAGCATATACAAAGCCTGTGATACCTCTTCGGGTCGCAGGCTTATTTAATTTTTTCCAGGAGATGGTACTAATGAACAAAACGAAGAGAATTGTGGCCGCCATTCTGGCTATCGCCATGTGCGCAGTATTATTTGCAGGCTGCGGCACGAAAACCGAAAGTGCCAAGACCGGCGTTGAAGACGGCGTTCTGACTGTTGCTATGGAGTGCGCATACGCTCCCTACAACTGGACTCAGAGCGATGATTCCAACGGCGCTGTCCCGATAAAGGATTCCAGCGACTACGCCAACGGATACGATATCATGATGGCTAAGAAGATATGCGAAGCAAACGGCTGGAAGCTTGAAGTTGTCCGCCTTGACTGGGATTCACTTGTTCCCGCAGTCCAGACCGGCAAGGTTGACGCCGTTATCGCAGGTCAGTCGATGACCGAAGAGCGTATGCAGCAGGTCGATTTCGCAGGTCCCTACCTCTATGCGAGCATCGTCTGCATGACAAAGCAGAACAGCAAGTATGCAAACGCTACCTCCCTTGCTGACCTCGCAGGTGCAAAGTGCACCTCCCAGCTCGGAACCATTTGGTATACCACCTGCCTTCCGCAGATAAACGGTGCTCTTATCCAGACCGCACAGGAGACCGCTCCCTCGATGCTCATGGCTCTTGAGACCGGCGCTGTCGACTTCATCTGCACCGATATGCCCACCGCTCAGGGCGCGCTCATCGCTTACAGCGATCTGAAGATCCTCGACCTCCCCGAAAATGCTTTCAAGGTTGACGAGGGCGACATCAACATCGGCATCTCTGTCAAAAAGGGCAACACCGAGCTCAAGGACAAGATCAACTCCGCCCTTGCAGGCATGACTGCCGACGACTTCAACAAGATAATGAACGAGGCTACCAAGATTCAGCCCCTTTCAAAGTAATCAACAATAATCAGAACGGAGATAACAAGATATGAACAAGCTTGCCGAGCTGTGGAGCGACATAGTCCAGTGCTGGAGCGATAGCTCAATGCAGTATCTGACCGGTGCGCTAAAGACAATAGAGCTCGCTATTATAGCGACAATCATAGGCTGCCTCATCGGCCTTGTCTGCGGAATAATCCAGACTATTCCGTGCGGCAAAAAAGACAATATCGTAAAGCGGGTCATCCTCGGCATAGTCAAGGCTATAGTGCGTATCTACGTCGAAGTTTTCAGAGGCACGCCGATGATAATCCAGGCGATATTCATCTTCTACGCCCTGCCCTACTTCTCGAACGGTGCGATAAACCTTGAACCGACTTTCGCGGCATATCTCGTTGTCTCCATCAACACCGGAGCATATATGGCAGAGACCGTCCGCGGCGGTATAATGTCGATAGACGTCGGTCAGACGGAGGGCGCAATGTCCATAGGCATGAACCACTTCAAGACCATGCTCTATGTAATTCTTCCGCAGACCATACGCAATATCATCCCGCAGATAGGCAACAACCTCATAATCAACATCAAGGATACTTCCGTCATGTTCGTTATCGGCTACGCCGAGCTCTTCGCGGCTCACAAGGCTATCGTCGGCGCAAAGTATGTCTACTTCCCGTCGGCAGTTATAACGCTGACTATCTACCTGATAATGACGGTCATCTGCTCGCTTATCCTCAGACTGTGGGAGAAGAAGCTTGACGGTCCGGAGAACTTCGATCTCTCGACCACCGACACTCTCGCCCACACCAGCGGAATGTACTCATATGTCAAGAAGTCAAAGAAGGAGGGAAGATAATGTCAGAGCCTATTTTACAGATAAATCATCTTTCAAAGACCTTCGGCAGCCACGAAGTTCTGCGCGACATTGACTTTTCGGTCAATCCCGGCGATGTCACGAGCATCATCGGCGCGTCCGGCTCGGGCAAATCCACTTTGCTCCGCTGCATAAACCTCCTTGAGACTCCGACCTCCGGCGATATACTCTATCACGGCACGAACATCGACAATATAAAAGGCGGCGCGAGCGCATACCGTTCGCACGTCGGCATGGTGTTCCAGTCGTTCAATCTTTTCAACAACATGACCGCTCTCAAGAACTGCATGATCGGTCAGACGAAGGTTCTCAAGAAGTCCAGAGCCGAAGCCAAGGCTTCCGCACTGCATTATCTTGAAAAGGTCGGCATGGCGCCCTACATCAACGCCAAGCCCTCCCAGCTCTCCGGCGGTCAGAAGCAGCGCGTCGCAATAGCCCGCGCGCTTGCGATGGAGCCCGAAGTTCTGCTGTTCGACGAGCCGACGAGCGCACTCGACCCCCAGATGGTCGGCGAAGTGCTCGAAGTCATGCGCAACCTCGCCAAAGAGGGTCTGACGATGATAGTCGTCACCCACGAGATGGCGTTTGCGCGCGACGTTTCAACGAATGTCGTGTTCATGGCGGACGGACTCATCTGCGAGCAGGGCAGCCCGAAGGACATCTTCGAGAATCCGCAGGATCCCAAGACGCAGGAGTTCCTTTCAAGATTCCTTGCGAAATAAAATTAAACAGGATATCTCCGACAAGGAGATATCCTGTTTTTAATTGTATCTGAACAACCGATATACATTTATTTACCCTCTCCCCTATTCTCTTGTCAATTTTTACAAAGCTGTTTGTCAACGGACGAAGGTATGGTACAGATTGACAAAATTGAATTTATTTTGCTGAAGCACTTGAATATTTATGCATATAGTAGTATATTATTAGTCAAATAGTTGAATAATTTTGCACTGTCGGCGAATATCGGATCGTTTTTATAAACGCCGTGTTCGCCGAAAGCGCATTAAGCGGGAGACACCATGAAAATATTTATTGACGGCAGCGCCGGCACGACCGGGCTGAGAATAAAAGACAGACTGATGAAGCGAAGCGACGTTGAGCTGATAACGCTCAGCGAGGAGCAGAGAAAAGATACCGAGAGCCGCAAGCAGGCGCTGAACAGCGCACAGGTCGCTTTTCTTTGCCTGCCGGACGCCGCCGCAGTTGAGGCGGTCGAACTGGTTGAAAATCCGGACACTGTTATTATAGATACCTCGACGGCGCACCGCACGAGCGAGGGCTGGGCTTACGGCTTCCCGGAGCTGTCAGCAAAATTTGAAGATAAGATAAAGAACTCCAAACGCATCGCCGTCCCCGGATGCCACGCCGGCGGGTTTATCGCGCTTGTTTATCCGCTTGTTGAGGCGGGCGTGCTCGGAAATGATGCACTGCTCAGTTGCTATTCTCTGACCGGCTACAGCGGCGGCGGCAAGAAGATGATTGCCGAATACGAGAGCGAGGATAAATCTCCCCTGCTCTTCGCACCCAGACAGTACGGGCTGACTCAGCAGCACAAGCACTTAAAAGAGATGAAAGGCATAACGGGCATTGAAAACGCCCCGATATTCTGCCCCGTGGTCGATGATTTTTACAGCGGAATGCAGGTCACCGTGCCGCTGTTCGCGGAGCAGATAAGCTGTTCTTCAAGCGAAATCGCCGACATCTACAGAGCGAAATATCAGGGTCCCGTCGTGACATTCTGCGACAAATCGGACAACGGCGGCTTTCTGTGCGCGGGCGCGCTCTCGGGCACGGACGGCATGAAAATATCGGTCTACGGCAACGATGAGCGAATACTGCTGACCGCCGTATACGACAATCTCGGCAAAGGCGCATCGGGCGCCGCGCTCGAAAATCTGAACCTTGTCATGGGCAAGGACAAGGCTTTCGGACTTGATATCTGAGGAGGTAAAATAAAATGAAAATAATATCGGGCGGCGTCTGCGCCGCAAAGGGATTCAAGGCTTCCGGCGTTCACTGCGGCATACGCAAGAACAGGACGAAGCGCGATCTCGCGCTCATATACAGCGAAAAAGTCGCCAACGCGGCGGCTGTCTATACAACTAATCTTGTCAAGGGCGCGCCGCTGGTCGTCACAAAAAATCATATCGCTGACGGCAAGGCGCAGGCGGTCATATGCAACAGCGGAAACGCAAACACCTGCAACGCGAACGGCGTTGAGATAGCCGAGCGCACGAGCGACCTGCTCGCGTCCGTGCTCGGAATAAAGCCCGCCGACATCGTCGTCGCTTCGACAGGCGTTATCGGCCAGCCGCTGAACATCACTCCGATAGCCTCCGGCATACCCGCTCTGAAAGCAGGACTCGGCGACCACTCAGATCAGGCGGCAGAGGCGATAATGACGACCGACACGATTCCGAAGGAGATTGCCGTCAGCTTCGAAATAGGCGGAGTTGAATGCAAGATGGGCGGTATCGCCAAGGGCTCGGGCATGATTCATCCCAACATGGCGACGATGCTCGTTTTCATAACCACCGACTGCGCGATAAGCAGTGAGATGCTCCAGAAAGCTCTGTCTTCGGACATCGCGGAGACTTTCAATATGATAAGCATCGACGGCGACACCTCGACGAACGACATGGTGACAGTGCTCGCAAACGGGCTCGCCGGGAACAAAGAGATCAGCAAAGAGGGCGATGACTTCAATGAATTCATGAAAGCCCTCAACACTATAACCGTGTGGCTCTGCCGCAGGATTGCCGCCGACGGCGAGGGCGCGACGAAGCTGCTCGAATGCAAGGTCAGCGGCGCAAAAGATAAAGATACCGCCAAGACTGTTGCAAAAAGCGTTGTCTGCTCGTCTCTGACGAAAGCCGCCATGTTCGGCTCGGACGCCAACTGGGGCAGGGTTCTCTGCGCCATCGGCTACAGCGGTGCGGATGTTGACGTCAACAAAATTGACGTTTGGTTCAAGTCAGATAAAGGCTCGATCCTCGTCTGCGAAAACGGCGCGGGAGTTGATTTTTCGGAGGAAAAGGCAAAAGAGATACTCTCCGAAAATGAGATAGATATTCTTGTTGATTTAAAGAGCGGCGACGCATCTTCAACGGCGTGGGGCTGCGACCTGACATACGACTATGTCAGGATAAACGGCGACTACCGCACCTGATTGCGAAAAACGGAGGGAAAGATATGAACATTTCAAACGCGGAGCGCGCAAGGGTTCTTGTCCACGCGCTGCCGTATATACAGGATTACGCAGGCAAGATAGTCGTCGTCAAATACGGCGGCAACGCGATGACGAGCGAAAAGCTAAAAGATTCCGTCATGCGCGACATCGTGCTGCTCTGGCTCATCGGCATAAAGGTCGTTCTGGTTCACGGCGGCGGCCCGGAGATAACGGATATGCTCCAAAAGACCGGCAAGAAGAGTGAATTCGTCAACGGTCTGCGCGTCACGGACAAGGAGACCGCCGATATAGTGCAGATGGTGCTCGCCGGCAAAGTCAACAAAAGCCTCGTCAACCTCGTTGAAAACAAGGGCGGCAAGGCGATGGGGCTCTCCGGAATAGACGGCCACATGATTGAAGCGAAGATAAAAGACGAGAATCTCGGCTTCGTCGGCGAGATAACAAATGTAAATATCCAGCCGATACTCGACGTTATCGACAAGGGATATATCCCGATCGTTTCGACCGTCGGCTGCGACAGCGAGGGCAATGTCTATAACATAAACGCGGACACCGCCGCGGCGAAGATAGCCGGCGCGCTCAACGCGGAGAGCCTTATATCCATGACGGATATCAGCGGCATTCTTCAGGACAAGGACGACCCGGACACGCTCATCTCGGTCATAAAGGCGGACGAAGTTCCCGCGCTCATAAAGAGCGGCATCATTGGCGGCGGCATGATTCCGAAAGCCGAATGCTGCATCGACGCAATAAAATGGGGAGTTCACAGGGTTTTCATTATTGACGGCAGGATACCGCACTCGATACTTATTGAAATGCTGACAGACGAAGGCATGGGCACGATGTTCACGGCATAAAAGGAGATATAATGGATATATTACAGCAGCAGGACAAGGAATACATAGCCGGAACTTATGCGAGGTTCCCGCTGACCATCGAGGGCGGCAAGGGCTCCGTGGTTTGGGACGACGCGGGGAAGATATACACCGATCTGTCCTCGGGCATAGCGGTCAACACCTTCGGCATAGCCGACGACGAATGGATAAAAGCAATAACCGAACAGGCGGGTAAAATCCAGCACATGTCGAACCTCTACTACACAGAGCCTTGCGTGAAGCTCGCGCAGATGCTCTGCGACCGCACGGGCATGAAAAAAGTTTTCTTCTCGAACTCCGGCGCGGAGGCCAACGAATGTGCAATAAAAGCGGCGAGAAAATACGTCGCAGAGAAGCACGGCGCGGACTGCTACAACATAGTTACACTGAAAAACAGCTTCCACGGCAGGACGATAACCACCCTCGCCGCAACGGGGCAGGATGTGTTCCACAAGGATTTTCTGCCGCTGACTGAGGGATTTATCTATGTTGAGCCAAATGATATCGAGAAGATTGAAAAAGTTCTCTTTGAAAATCGCTGCGCCGCGGTCATGCTCGAAGTCGTTCAGGGCGAGGGCGGCGTCATGCCGCTCGACAAAGACTATCTCCAATCGCTCGAAAGAATCTGCCGCGAGCGCGACATTCTGCTCATCTGCGACGAGGTTCAGACAGGCAACGGCAGAAGCGGCAAGCTCTACAGCTACATGAACTACGGCATATTCCCCGACATTGTCTCGACCGCAAAGGGACTCGCGGGCGGTCTGCCGCTCGGAGCTACGCTGTTCAGCGAAAAGACAAAGGATGTTCTCACCCCCGGCTCCCACGGTTCCACTTTCGGCGGCAATCCGATATGCTGCGCCGGCGCGATAAATATTCTTTCGAGGCTCGATGAAAAGACTCTCGCCGGAGTCCGTGAGAGGTCGGAATATATATTTTCAGAGCTCAGCGGTGCACCGGGTATAAAAGAAGTCTCGGGACTCGGGCTGATGATCGGCATAAAGACCGAAAAGGACGCCTCCGAGGTCATAAACACCTGCATGAAAAAGGGCGTTCTCGTTATCAAAGCGAAAGACAAGGTCAGGCTGCTCCCGGCGCTCAACATTCCCATGGAGCTGCTCGAACAGGCAGTCGGCGTTATAAAAGAAGTCTGTGCAGACAAGGAGGCTTGAACATGACATTCAAAGACAGAGATTTTTTGAAACTTTTGGATTTCACTCCCGAAGAGATTGAATATCTTATCGACTTCGCCGCCTCTCTCAAGGCGAAGAAGAAGGCGGGCATACCGCACAAAATATGCGACGGCAAGAATGTTGCGCTGATATTCGAAAAGACGAGCACGAGGACAAGGTGCAGCTTCGAAGTCGCGGCGCGCGACCTTGGCATGGGCACGACTTATCTCGACCCCTCCGGCTCGCAGATAGGCAAAAAAGAGAGCATCGCCGACACGGCGCGCGTGCTCTCGGGCATATATGACGGCATTGAATACCGCGGCTTTGGCCAGTCGATAGTCGAAGAGCTCGCGCAGTATGCGACCGTCCCCGTCTGGAACGGTCTGACGAACGAGTTCCACCCGACGCAGATCCTCGCGGATTTTCTGACGATAAAAGAGCAGTTCGGGCGTCTTAAAGGCATCAACTTCGTCTACATGGGCGACGCCAGATACAACATGGGCAATTCGCTCATGGTCGGCTGCGCAAAGATGGGCATGAACTTCACCGCCTGCGCGCCGAAGAAATATTTTCCAGACAAGGCGCTTATTGACACCTGCATGGAGATTGCCGCGCAGACCGGCGCTGAGATAAAATTCTGCGAAAGCCCCGACGAGGCGGTAAAAAACGCCGATGTGATATACACCGACGTGTGGGTCTCGATGGGCGAGCCTGTCGAAGTCTGGGAGGAGCGCATAAATGACCTCGCGCCCTATCAAGTCAACTCCGAGCTCATGGCAAAGGCATCGCCGAACGCTGTGTTCATGCACTGCCTGCCTTCTTATCACGACATGAAAACAACGATAGGCAAGGAGATGGGCGAAAAGTTCGGGCGCGACTCAATGGAGGTCACTGACGAGGTGTTCGAGAGCGCACAGTCCGTTGTTTTTGCCGAGGCGGAGAACCGCATGCACACGATAAAGGCTGTCATGGCGGCAACGCTGACCGACGAGAGATAATATAATATATATAATGTAAAAGGAGCTGTCAAAAATGACAGCTCCTTTTTATCAGTTTGACAATTGTAATTTGTCTATTACTTGAACCATAACGAAGTAAAAGCAAAGAACCAGCCGACTTTTACAGTCAGGCTTTCAATAGCCGCGCCGCAGTGTTTGATAAGCCAACTAAGAGGAGCTTGCACGAGCACGCACTCGTTCAAGCTCCGGCGCGTTTGCGGGCGAATGTGCCAAGCTGCCGACTGAGAGCCGTGAGCTATATACTGCGGCGCGGCGTTGCGGGTGTCGAGCGGGAACGGCTCGTTTGTTTTTCTTTTGCAGGCGTTTTCTTTTTCAAATAAAAAGAAAATGCCGAAACGCGGAAAGTGTATATCGTTTGATTATTGTGGGGCGCAAAGGTAGTAGCTAATTATCAACAATCCGCAATTACTATAAATTCGTATCGCTATCGCCGATAGCGGACAGCCGCAAGGGCTGTCCCTGCAGGTTTCGTCTCAATAAATTGGTTCAAATTTCGCGGGCGGATAATATCCGCCCCTACCGCATGACCATGAGCGAAGCGAAACAACCCCTCAGTCTCGGTTTACGCCGAGCCAGCTCCCCTTGCAGGTGAGCCTTAAATAGATTCTACGGTGAATCTAACATTTCCGCTCCGTTTATCGCATCATGCGGCTTCGATATACGCAGAAAAAGTCCCGGCAGACATTCCTGCCGGGATTGAAGCTGTTTTATGAACACCCTGCTTTTTATTCTTCCTCTGTTTTGCCTTCGGCTTTATCGTTCTCGTTGAATTTGTTGAGAAAATGGAGATACGTCTCGGCATATACGCGTTTTCTTGTCTCAAACCTGTCGCCGTCGTTGTGATGGCGGGTATACAAATCAATGTCGGGCTTCAGTATCTTTGTTATCTCCAGCGCTATCTCCTGATTCGTCATTTTTTCACCTCCCGAGTCCGCCTATATATTACCACCGCGGGCAGAATTTTTCAATCGCCGAAGGTGCAGCATTGTTCTTGCATGGAAAGAAATATTAAAATTATAAAATGACGGTTCACGATTCGATAAGAGAATACTTTTTTGTGCATTCTTGCTATTGACTCACAAAAAACAAGGTAATATAATGACATTGATGTTAAAAGAGACACCCGATGCAGCAAATTTCCCACTGTTTCAAAAAGAGAGACTTGCTACACCAATATTCAAGGAGAGGAAGTTCTATCCATGGAAAACAAGAATCAGCGCATCTGCATCATCGGCGGCGGCCCCGCAGGCACGAGCATGGCTATGTACCTGGAGAAAAAGGGCTATGACAACTATGTCATCTATGAGAAGTCCGGCAAAGTCGGCGGCAAAGCATTCTCGCCCATGATGAAGGTCAAGAACGCACAGGGCAAATGGGAGGATCGCACCATTGAAATGGGCGCGGTCATGGGCTGCGACACTTACTTCGCAGTTCACGAGTGCGAAGAGTTCGGCGGCACGACCCATCTCGACGGACCGCCCATGGGCAGAAGATTTATGAATGTCGACGGCACGCCCCAGAAGTCTTCTCCCCTCGCACTGCTCAAGAAGATCATGAAGATGAGAAAGCTCTCGAAACTCCTCGAGACGAAGTACAAGGGCTACGATGTCAACGGTCACAGAGGTGTGTCCGAGGGTCGTTATGAGGGTCCCTGCCCGTCTCCCGAGATGAAGCTTGCTCACATCGAGGGCGAGAACCCGAACCTGAAGGATCTTTCGATGCCCTTCTCCGAGTTCCTCAAGCTCAACCACTGCGAGGACGCAGAGCTTGTCTGGAAGGGTCCGTTCACTTCCTTCGGCTACGGCTACTTCGACGAGATCCCAGCAGCTTATGTTCTCAAGTATCTTGATGCCTTCACTGTCAAGCAGTTCCTTTCCACCGGCAAACTGTGGACTTGGTACAACGGCACCCAGAGCATCTGGGAAGGCGTCAACAGCCACCTGAAGCATCCCGCTCTGCTCAACTCCGAAGTCACTGACATCAAGCGTGAAAACGACAAGGTCTATGTCACCGTAAACGGCAAGACCGAAGAGTTTGACAAGCTTATCATCTGCACCCCGCTCGAGCTGTTCCTCGGCTACGGCGATCCCCGCCCGGAAGAGAAAGAGCTGTTCTCCAAGATAGTCCACAAGGAGTATTTCACCATGGCTGTCCGTCCCGAAGAGGGCAACGCGCCTGACATCTCCTACTATTTCTTCGAGAACATGACCAACGAGACCCGCGGACATCTTATGGTGTTCTATCATCGCTGGTCCGACGGCGTCACCGATCAGCCGCTCGTTACATTCACCCTGCGCAACCACGAGGGTATGGAGGATGTTCCGTTTGAGGACGCAAAAGCGACTACCCTTGCAGACATGGAGAAGTGCGGCCTGAAGGTCGACAAGATCGAGCGTATCGACGACTGGTATTATTTCCCGCATGTCGGCAGCAAGGATTACGCCGACGGCTGGTATGAGAAGGTCGAAGCTATGCAGGGTAAGGACAACACCTACTATGCAGGCGAGGTCATGGCATTCGGCGACATGGAAGAGACCGTTGAATACAGCCGCGACCTTGCAAGAAGATTCTTTTAATTGAAGAGGTAAAATCATGCCGGAACAGAATGAGAAAATAATCAGCAAATATCAGGGCGACAAAAACCCCGACGAGCGCTATCTCAAGCTCGGCAGAAAGATAACCGACGCTATGGGACATAAAATCTCCGGAGTGACATCCGACGACCCGGAGTATTGGGGACTCAGAGAAGTCCTTACTCCCGAGATGTGCGATATCGCCAACAAGATGAAGCTCCGCCAGCACTACACTTTTGAGCAGCTGCTCGAGATGAACCGCGACTACGAAGCTATCGATCTGCAGAAGATACTTGACGAGATGGCTTACATAGGCATCCTTGAGTATGACTACGGCGACAACTACGACCACACTCACGAGCTCAAGGATCGCCCGCGCATCAGACGCTATAGACTGCCGTTCTATGTCCCCGGCTCCGCTGAGCTGTTCAACTCCTCGGTCGACAGGATCGCAAAGAACCCCGCAGTTGCCTCGTTCTTCGAGCGCATGACTTTCATCCCCCTTGCGGGCATCACTCAGATGGTCCCGCCCGGAGGCGACGGAATCGGAATGCACGTCATCCCGGTCGAGAAAGCTATCGACGCCGAGAGCAAGTCGATAGACCTTGAGCACATCTCATATTGGCTCAAGAAATACGAGGGTCACATCTCCGCAGGTATCTGCTCCTGCCGCGCTTCGCGCGCAGTGCTCGGCGACGGCTGCACCGATGATTTTGACGATTGGTGCATCCAGCTCGGCGACATGGCGGACTACACCGTTGAGACCGGACGCGCGCACTACATAACCAAAGAGCGCGCTCTCGAGATACTCGAGCTTGCCGAGAAGAACGGCTATGTTCACCAGATAACCAACATCGACGGCGAGAACAAGATTTTTGACATCTGCAACTGCAATGTCAAGATCTGCAACGCTCTGCGTACTTCTCTGCTGTTCAATACGCCCTATCTTTCGCGCAGCTCCTATACTGCAAAGGTCGAGAAGGAGAAGTGCGTAGCCTGCGGCAAGTGCGTTGAGACCTGCCCGGCGGGCGCTGTCAAGATGGGTCAGAAGCTCTGCCGCAAGGACGGCTCCGAGGTCAAATATCCTCATGCTCCCCTGCCGGATAACAACATCTGGGGACCCTATGCATGGGATGAGGACTACCGCGACACCGCGCGTATGTCCAACACATATGCCAGCGGCTCCGCTCCGTGCAAGGCGGCATGTCCCGCGCACGTGCCCGTTCAGGCTTACCTGCGCCTCGCCCACGAGGGCAAGTACCGCGAGGCTCTCGCGATGATAAAGACCGAGAACCCGTTCCCGGCTGTCTGCGGACGCGTCTGCAACAAGAGATGCGAATCCGAGTGCACCCGCGGCAAGATTGACGCTCCCGTTTCGATAGACGCGGTCAAGAAGTTCGTCGCCGATCTCGACCTCAACGCTGAGGACAGATTCGTGCCCGAAAAAATCGTCCAGTCGACTCACGGCGAATTTGACGAGAAGATTGCCATCATCGGCGGCGGTCCTGCCGGTTTGAGCGCGGCATACTATCTCGCACAGATGGGTTACAAGCCCACCGTTTTCGAAAAGAACCCGATCCCCGGCGGTATGCTCACCTATGGCATCCCCAGCTACAAGCTTGAAAAGGATGTCATCGCCGCAGAGATTGATATTATCAAAGAGCTCGGCGCCGAAATCAAGTGCGGCGTTGAGGTCGGCAAGGATATCACAATAGCTCAGCTCAAAGAGCAGGGCTACAAGACGTTCTATATCGCCATCGGCTGCCAGGGCGGCAGACGCCCCGGAGTCAAGAACGACGACGCATCCGGCACACATATCGCTGTTGAGTATCTGCGCCACTGCTTCGAGCACCGCGAGGATACATTTGACGGCAGCGTAGTTGTCATCGGCGGCGGCAATGTCGCTATCGACTGCGCAAGAAACGCTCATCGTCTCGGCGCTTCCGAGGTCAGCATGTTCTGCCTCGAGTCGCGCGATGAGATGCCTGCGAGCCGCGAAGAAGTCGCAGAAGCCGAAGAGGAGAACATCAAGGTCAATCCCTCCTGGGGTCCCAAGGAAGTCCTCGTCGACGAGAGCGGCAAGGTCACCGGCATCGTGCTCAAGAAGTGCGTGCGCACAATCGACCCTGAGACCAAGCGCTTCTCGCCCGTATATGACGAGAACGAGACTATCGAGGTCAAAGCAGACAAGATTGTCTTCGCTATCGGTCAGGCTATCGAGTGGGGCAACCTGCTTGAGGGCACTAAGGTCACTTTCTGGCACGGCAACTATCCCGTCGCAGACAAGTTCACCTATCAGACCGAGGATCCCGATATCTTCGTCGGCGGCGATGTTTACACAGGTCCGCGCTTTGTTATCGACGCTATTGCCGCCGGTCACGAGGCAGCAGAGAGCCTGCACCGCCACGCCCGCCCGGACGCTTCCATGACCATCGGACGCGACCGCCGCAGCTTCACTCCGCTGAACAAAGACGATATCAAATTCCCGTCCTATGACACGGCAGGCCGTCAGGAGGCCGGTATGGACGAGTCGATAGACGCGAAGATGTCCTTCAAGGACGCGCATCTGGATCTGACTGAAGAGCAGGTCAAGATTGAGACCGGGCGCTGCCTCGGATGCGGCGCATCGTATGTCGACTACAACAAGTGCATCGGCTGCGGCCTCTGCACGACGAAGTGCGAATTTGACGCTATCCACCTCGTGCGCGACCATCCGGAATGCTCGACGATGTGCGTTGCCGAGGACAAGGTCGGCGGACTTCTGAAATATTCCGTCAAGCGCGCCTTCAAGATTCTGGGTCACTTAGGCTCGGACGAGGCGAAGGAGATGGCGAAAAAGCGCAAGGCCTATAAGCAGGCTCAACAGAACAAGGATTGATTTCATGCATGAATTAGGCATAGTTCTCCATGTCATAGATCAGGTGGAGGAGCTCGCCAAGGAAAATAATGTCAGCAAGGTGACCCGCCTCACGCTTGAGGTCGGCGAAGTGTCGTCGATAGTTCCGTCGTATTTTTCGGACTGCTTCGAATGGGCGAAGAAAAAGACGGAATATATGCAGGATACCGAGCTTGAAATGATTATTCTCGAGGGCGTCTCCTACTGCAAAGACTGCAAAAAGACCTACAAGACAACGGAATACGCAAAAAAATGCCCGCACTGCGGCAGCGACAACACCTATCTCGTGACAGGCAACGAGCTGCGCATCAAGGACATTGCGGTTGTTGACAAAAAATAGCCGTGCGGTAAAACAAAAGACAGCACCGTTTCTGAAAATTGAAACGGTGCTGTAATTTTTTGTTTTTCAGTGTCTCTCGTCAAAATTTGAATAGGTCTCGCAGAAGCGCGCCTGGAACGACGCGGGTTCATCGCCTGCATAGAGGTGAGAAATATCGCCGAATGCGTTGCATCTGAAAACGGCTTTCCCCTGCTCGCGTTCCTCGGTTATCAGCGTCGTCACCGAGGTCGGCAGTGCAACGAAATTATGCCAGAGCACAACGGGCGATATCTTTAAAATATGCGAGAGCAGAACGCACTCCACGCCGAAATGGCAGAAGAGCACCACGGTGTCGCTGTTCTCCCGCTCGACTCTGTATATCTTGCCGTCGTGGATATAGCCGTGGCGCGCAAGCAGCTCGTCTATGCCGTCGCAGACGGTTTTGTATTTTTCCGGCACGTCTCCGCTGCTGTAAAACGGGGTGGATATCCACTTGTCCTTGTCGTAATAGTCGTCGTTTTCGCTCAGAAACGCAGGCGTTCTGTCCCAGGAATAGGTGCGCTCTCCGCTCTCCGGGTCTATTACATAGCCGTCGAACTCGCGCAGCCAGTCGAATATCTCCGCCGTTCTGCCGAGCGCGTTGAGCGTCGCTTTTGAAGTGTCCTTCGCCCTGCCGAGCGGCGAGCAGTAGAACGCCGCAACATCGAGCTTCGTCAGCCTGTTTTTGAGCAGCTCCGCCTCGCGCCAACCTTTGGGGGTCAGCGAATCTATCGAATAATCCGGGTCTCCGTGACGAACGATAAGAAGTTTCATATAATACCTCCGCAGTTGAGTCTTTTAAAATTATATTACTTTCGTCGGGATTTTTCAACAGGAGTGAATATTTAAAAAAGCCGAATGTAAATAAAAAAAGATCATGATCCGTAAACCATGACCTTTTTGCTTTCTATGTCGTGCGTAGCTCTCGTTTATTCCTCGCCGACCACGTTTGAATATGCGGTAGTCACGCTGAGCCCCGGAACGGTTCCGAGCTTTTCGGCAAGCGAAGAGATAGTCTCAAGCGGCGCATCGAGGGCGACGGAAACTATATTCACGCCCTTTGCGCGGTAAGGTATTCCCATCCTGCCGATTATATGCTCGCCGAACTCATGCAAGAGAGTGTTGAGCTGCTCGACGGACTCCTCTTTTTCCACTACGATTGAAACAACCGCAACTATTGTCTGCATAAAAACATCTCCCTTATTTGAGAATAGTGATCTTTCCGATAACGGGAAGCTCCTTTGCAGTGCCCTTGGCGGCATTGATGATTCCGATTACCGTAAGCACCGCAAACGCGATGCTAACCAAGCCGCACACGCCGCCGATAATAAGAGAAACGGTTTCGTTGACGGCTCCGACAGCGCTGACTATTATTCTGCTAACGAACGTCCATGCGAACTGGGCTATCGCGAGGACAAGTCCCTGATTCGTGTGAAAGCGCGCATATCTCGATTCCCTTGCGGCAAAGAGCGGAACAAGCACGAGTATTCCCAAATAAGCGAGTACCGCCATAACCTTGTTCGACTGAATGTCGTTTTGGTCGAACTCGGACGTTGTGTCGGGCGTGTTATTGAGCTCATTGATTTTTGTTCCGAGATCCTTCTTCTCCTCTTCCCACGGCTCTGCCTTAGGCGCTCCGGGCACAACGGGTGCGCCGCAGTCGGGGCAGAAGCGTGCCTCGTCATCTATCTTTGAGCCGCAGTTGGTGCAAAATGCCATTCTTGTGTATCCTCCCTGATTCCTTAAAGTATTCTAATTATACCAACATTCCGCAAAGTTTACAAGTGCAAAACGGCACTCGCTCTCAAGGCTCTCTCTGTGCATCGTCGAGCAGGCTCTCTTCCTCCCTGTGCCAGAGATATGCGAGCGTGCCGATGTAGCCCTCTTTCCACGGCTTGTATTTGCCGTTGTAGTGGACTATCGAGCAGTTCTTCTCAATCCACTCGTGGGTCTTGAGGCTGTGGAGCGCGGTCTTTTCGTCGAGGTTATATATCTCCGGCGAGACATAGCGCGTTTTGGTGCAGTAGAGCGCGTTTATAACATCCTGGTCGCCGAGATAGAGCTTGTCCGCGTTTTTATCTATATAATCGAAAAGCTCCTTTGACGTGTAGCTGCGCCTGAGCTCGTCGAGGTTCATCATAAGTATGCCCGCATTGATATATCGTGAGCCCTCAGGCATACCCAAACGAATATGATTGATATCCTCGACCACGCCGAAAGTGTGGCTCGCCCCGGCGAAGCAAAAGCAGTCGAGATCCATGTTATAGAGATCAGATATGGAATTGAGAATCAGCGTGTCCGGGTCGATATAAAGTATTCTGTCGAGCTCTGCGGGCAGAAATTCGTGCGCGGTGAGTCGATAATATGTCTCTTTGGTTATCCTGTCCTCCGTCGGAGCGTCGGCGTTGAGCTCGTGGGAAAGGCGGATGGAATGGACATTGAAGCGGCTGCGGTCGATGCCGCGGAATATGCTTTCGATATTCTCGTCGGTCAGCGACGAGTGGGCTATGTATAAATCGAACTTCGGGCAGTCGTCCGCGCGAACGAGCGAATGAAGCATCACGGACAGCGGCCGGATATAATTGGCGTCAAGCGTTACAAGTATGTTCATCAAAGACCTCCCGGTTATAGATTCAATTAGATTATAATATATTTTTTCCTCCGTTTCAAGCGCAGAAAACGCCGCCGCAAAGGGCGGCGTTTTGTACTTTATATTTTCTTCTGCGCGCAGGCTTCGACAAGCTTATCGTGTAATCAAACCTTTCGGTCATGTTCACTCCACCTGTCGATGAAGTGAACTTTGACACATTGTTGTTCATGTCATATCCGTACTCGGCGTCATAGATGCGCTTCTTGCTGCCGTAAGTGCATCTCCTGATTGAACAATCGATTTGATCTTTACCATAGTTGCCTCCTTTACCGTGAGAGTAACAGATGGAGGGAGAGAAAATCCTCTCAATCTGTTTTTTCACTTAAAGACAAAAGGTAAGCCTTATTTTTGAAAGTTCACAAAACGCGATGCTTGCTGGTATGATTAATTACCGCGCCTCAACTTAATGAATTGCCAAATGACAACTGCGACAGCAACAAAAACAAATACACAAATAAGGCTGATGGTTACTATTGTTTTCGTAAGTTGCATTGAATTCACATCATATATAATAGATTCCGAACCTGTAGCATCAATGGTGACAATTTGAGAATAAGACGTAGCAATCCAGTTAAATATTCCCATATCATTTCTAATTAGATATGTAGTATTACCAACTGTCCGAGTTGTTGAATACAGTAGCGAATTTCTGTATGAGTTGTTATCAATCGTATCTTGTACTGCCTTAATATCTAATATATTGCCGTCTGAATCAAGCGATATTATCACATCGCTACGAATGAAATAAATATTAACGTGTTGCTCATCCCATTCAACACAAAAACTTTGAGTACAATTGAACGTATATCCATACAAGAACTCTCCTTGAGACGTATATACGCAAATCTCTTTGTCTTGGGAACCCGTTTGTCCAATCGCAATCAATCCCTGTTCATTTACATCGAAGCATAGGACTCCTCTTTTTTCAGGTTCGGCACTTAATGGTGATACATTGATACTTGCCACAAATGTAGTTTTTGTCTCATCAGAAAGATCTTCTGTAAAAAATCCTGTATTCATTGCATTTACCTTTATTGCATTTGTAGAAATAACAATCAATAATACAAATGATAGAAGCAGATAAATTCGTTTTAATTTCATATCTACCACTCCATAATTTTAATGTACACAGATCTCGCAACCTCATAAACATTAAATTGGGTGTACGGTAGCGTAACCGTTGTTCCCCATTCAACATGAAACTCCTTTCCAGGTGTACCAAATCCAACATTTCCAGTTAATCCGAAGTATCTGGTGTTTAATGCTGGGTCTGGCATAAACATTACGTCTCCACCAGCCGCGACAGGAACACCCTCAATAGGCACAGCTATTGAGCCACCTACTTGATAATAGGCATCATTCAATTTGTCAATGTTGGGAGCATTTGTTACACTTTGATAGCGCGTTATAGATATACCAGGATCGCCTCCGGTAATACCCCCTCCGCCAGAAACTTGGATCGCAACATTTCCCTTAGTATCCATAGATACGCCAATTTGACCATTGAAAATCCATGCACTGGGTGTTCCACTCACATTGACACCAGTAGAATATGTTAAGTCAACCTTTGAAAGAGTCTTTTGAACAGTTTTTACGACTGGCTTAACAATATTCTTTGCTACCCATTTAACAGTATTCTTTATCCACTTAGGCCAGTTTCCAGCTTGATCATCCATATTAACTGGATTGTTAAAGCAGTATGCAAAAAGATTGTATCCTTTTAAATCTCCACCAACACCAGCTATAACGTTGTCTGCATTAATCCACCGACCAACCTCAGGATCGTAATAACGACTGGATACATAATAGAACCCCGTCTCAGAGTCGTAATAATATCCACGATAGCGAAGCGGGTTGACGTTGGCGATGTGAGTCGAATCTGTAATCGCCGCACCATTGGCATCGGTAACAGAAATTACATTGCCCCAAGCATCATAGTTGTAGTTGGCAATAACCGCACCTGCACCGTCGTAAATGCGAATAACATCTCCGCGCCAGTTGCAGACAAAGTAGTAGTCGGTTGTAGTGCTGCCGTTCTTGTAGCGAACACCGGAGGGGTTGCCGTCGGCATCATAGAAGAACCACAGCTCTGTCGTATTTTAGCTTGGGGTCATTACAGTGGTGTCGCCTTTTGTCACCAAAAGGCGACACCTTCTGGTATAGTAAAAACTATCCATACACTTGATTAATAATCTTTGAAGAAATCTGTTCCCATTGAGGATAATCTCTAAGAATATCTTCATATGATCGTGTCAGAACACCCCCGGGAATTTCGCCTTCTTCTCTTGCTTTTTTTGAGCTGAAAGAAAAGCATTTGAAATTATCTCGTATACTTGGATTTGAAAAATAATCCGTATCAACCTTGGTCGACAGGAATTCGACAAATTCATCTGTGTAATCCTGCATTATCACTGCAACTGCACCGTATAGGTTGCTGCGCCAAATATCCGCCTGCCGCATTTCTTCTTTGGTGTATTTTTGCCAAAACTTCTTTTGTGGCAGCACCATTGGTTTCTCAACTAATTGAATCAATTCATCAAACGACAACTGCGGCATTAATTCAAATCCATTTTCCTGTCCCCAGCCAAAATCATATAGCAGTCTTTTGCGATATAATTCTCCTGTTTCAGCATTTATATAGAGACCATCCTGTTGTTTTAAAAATATTTTTCCTTCATAGTCAGGGAAAAAGTGAATTGTAATATAAAAATATCGTTTCAAAATCTTCTCCTATCTCATTTGAAAACGCCGTCGATTTTCTATTTTGCAGTATAATTGTTAAGCGGTTGCTGTCACAGCCCATCAATCCGAGCATTAAATCCGTCTATAGAATTTCGATATGTTCTTTTTACTCTCCGGAATTGACTTTATCGTTTATGCAAAAGCAAACACAAGTTGCTTTTCCAAACCTCATCCCCACACTTCTTTGCGTTTTCAATGCAAATATTTATCGCATCACGGAGAGAATTGTTATCCGCGTATCTTTGCAGCCTATTTAAGATGCAAAAAGCCCCTGGCCAATTCATGTCCTGCAGCCATCCTAACAATTCAACTAAATAAGGCTTAAGATCTTCATCGCTTTTCTCTGCTATGATTACGGCACAACCTTCCCGTACATTTTTATTATGCTCTGGTGTTAACGGTTGTATAAACGGAATGATTGTTTCCGTGTCCCTTGCCAATGATACTCCTTTGATTCGAATTTCGGATGGCATATGCCAATCGATCATATCCATAATTTCTGCAATATCTGCCATTTTAATACCCTCCGTCCCATTTAATGACGACTGAAATTATGAAATGCTGATGAAAGATATTCAGACAGAACAGAAACATTAGAACAAATGCCGTCTGCTTTGCAATATAAATTTTCACAGCAACATAATTTTCTTGACATAAGTGCACTTCGATGCAAGATTGTCCTTGCCGTAATCGAATTTTTCGGTCATGCTCACTCCGCCTATTTTTTGAAGAAGGCATAGAGAATAATAGAATAAAAAATCAATGTCATGATTGGAAGAAGCGTCACTCCGACAGTTACGGTCTTTCTGTATTTCTGCTCAATATATCCGCGTTTCAATCCCCATACCTGAGCGCACCACAATGAGACAAACGCTAACAGAGGCAAGAAAAGCTGTATTTTTAATAAAACATCGGACACCGGTCCCGGTATGTAAGCCCGAAAGAATCTTTCTACCGCGGCAAATATAGCGCAAAAAATAAACGCCGGCATAGCATAGAGCCACGATTGTTTGCCGATCTCTCCCCTTTTCACCTTGATTGCATAACGAACCGTTTCAAAAATCAATATCCCGGTAAATACAAGAGTCACCGCAATAAACGTCCCGGGCGGCAAATAGCTCAATATTATGTACCTCCTAAGCCTGCATATGACTTAACCGCTTATTATAAAGTTCAATCTTTTTCGATATAATAATACAAATCCGCTGCGGCATATGCTTTATACAAATCCCCCGTTTCACGGTCTACGATATACCAGCCATGTGTAAACGTAAAATCTCTTCCGACTGTATATGCATGAGCCAAGAAATACGGCTTACCATTTATAACTACCTTATGGTCGATTTCCCTTATCATCTTGTCATTGTCTGGAGCGATTCTCGCATTAAGTATTGCTATAGCCTGCTTTTCTGTTAACAATTTGTCGTTATCATCGCCGGGCATTGTTTCGCTTTCCCTTGGATAATAATCTTCTCTTGTCTTAGCTATAATCCATTTCGTGTTCTCGTCCGTCGTTTCCAGTAAGGCACTGACCGCTTCGGAAAACTCCGTTGTGCTTTCTGCATCGGTTGCCTCTAATGTCGTATTTCCGATAATTTTTCTCGCAATCGTTTCGCACTCCTGCGGACTTTTGCGAAGCTTTTCACAACCGTTCATCACTTCGTCAAAGAAACGCAAAACACTTCTTCATTAATTTTCATCTCATATCCGTCTTGAATCCTCGGGACATAAGTATAAAATGTATATGCACACATCTCAGTTTCTGGCGCGGGTGTTTCTATGCAAAAGAAATCAGAATCCCTGCTGTCCGAAACCTTAATCTCATTATCAAGAAAGTTGCTGTTAACATTAACATAATAATCATCTGTTTCTTTTACTCTAAAAATTGTTATCGTACATTTTGTATTTTCAGATCTTTTGAAATAAACCGTTTTGAATGTCGATAACGTTTCTAACTGCCAGCCATTTTCCCCTTTAGGTATAAGGCACTGACCCTTTTCGCCTTCATCCGTATACAGCACCATTGCTGACTTCTCACCCTCTATAACTTTCACTATCTCACCATGCTGAGAATAATTAAATACCTCTTGTGGTGACGAGAATTTTCGCAAAAATTTCTCGGGCGGAAGCTCCGACATAAGTGCCGAGCCTATAGCAAAAACTAAAACGCCGGCAATTATCGTAAGCCATTTTTTCCTGCCATTACTTTTTTTGATTATCAATACAACCGCAACAATTACGGCAAGAGAAAATAGTAGCCTGATGATTTTAAACATTATTTTTCAACCTTAATTTCATTATTACCGAGCCAATGTTTTAATAAGCACGGACGTTTTCAATATAATTACCCGCCACGCCATTCACGCACACTGAATTAAATTTAAGTTTCCTGGTTTTTCACTCGGCTTTATGACAAACCGGCGTTAATTTGTTCAGTGTTATTTAAACGTATACTCTCCCCGAAAGAAACCAACAAATCGTCCTTTTTTATCGCGCGATGTTATATGCGAAAGATTAAAAACGGCCGTTGCAATTGCTGTTGCTTCATGAATTGCGTAAGTTACTATAATAACCCAGTTAATTTCTCTTGTAAGATAATAAGTCATGCTCACTATCGCAAGAGTTATTATAGAAACAACAATTGAAACCACATCTGCAAGATGATACTTCTCGATATTGGGGCTAAAATCCTGCTCGGGAAGGCTCTTTATCGTCGCTCTTATGTAGCGCATGGTTTTTCTTTTGAAATATTTCTCTTTTCGCCACTCCCGCCTTTGGCGGTTAGTCAAGCCCTTCTCAAATAAAAAAATTACAATAGATTTATATATCCAATGATTATAAATTCCGTTTATGATAATTGCAATTATTATAAGGCTTATAGGAAACTGTCTCATTTCATTTAAATCATCGAAAGGAAGTATCATTTATTTATCACCTTACTCTTTTCAATCTCTGTCCTTGATTATAAGTATAACAGCAAATAATTCTCTTATCAATAACAATCGCAAAAATTGACACTTTGCGCAGACGGGCGCGCAAGTTTGCCGTATATAAAAACTCCGCCCGGAGAACCGGACGGAGCTTTTGATTTAGATTTACGCGTTGTGCTTCTTGATAGCAGCCTGTGCTGAACGGTACTCCGGTAGGACTTTTTGGACTACCGCACCATATCCTGCAAACCGTTTGGCATACGACCCATGCGATAATTTTCCGCCTTTTCTAACGCTACATATCGGATTTGAAGAAGCAGAGGCATACCGCAAGGCTGTTGGCTGTTATCTTCGCAAAAATCAATGGAAAGATATTACTGTTGATGTTTACTTATGACCACCTATATACATTATATAGGTAACACTTTCAAAAAGCAATCCCTTTTGCACATTTGCAGGTCAATTACTGCCTTATATATAATGAAAGCACAAGGGGGGATTTCTATGAGAAATAAAAAATACTATCTTGTTGTTGATTGCGAGCAAACCCGTGTTATTATTGAAAGCCTTGTGCGATTAAAAAATGTTTTGATACGCCAAGGAAGATATACCGATTGTGTGGACGAGTTAATTTTCAAGGTCGCCAATGCACCAACAGAGAAATAGCAGCAATACATATCTGGTTTTCTTTTAGAGCCGTTTGCCGAAAAAGCAAACGGCTTTTTTCATACCCGTACATAGCCGCTCACAATCGCCGTGGGCGGCTAAATCTATGTAAAGGAGGAAACCCAAATGGCGAACTGTAAAGTAATCGCAGTAACGAACCAAAAAGGTGGCGTGGGTAAAACCACAACGACCGCCAACCTCGGTATCGGTCTGGCACAGGAAGGCAAAAGAGTTCTGCTGATTGACGCCGACGCACAGGCTTCATTGACGCTCTCCCTCGGTTATGCCAAGCCGGACGAACTGCCCGTTACGCTTGCGGACATCATGCAGAATGTGATTGACGACGCTCCGATTTCCAATAGTTATGGTATTCTGCACCACGGCGAGGGCGTTGACCTGCTGCCCGCCAATATCGAACTGTCAGGTATGGAAATCCGCCTTATCAACGCTATGAGCCGTGAAAGCGTACTTCGGACATATATCAATGCGGTAAAACCCTATTATGAATATATCCTCATTGACTGTATGCCCTCGCTCGGAATGATGCCGATTAACTCACTGGCAGCCGCCGACAGCGTGATTATTCCGTCGCAGCCGTCTTTCCTTTCTGCAAAGGGTCTGGATTTGCTTATGCAGTCTATTTCAAAGGTTAAACGGCAGATCAACCCGAAACTGAAAATCGACGGGATTCTTTTTACTATGGTGGACAGCCGCACCAATGAAGCAAAGGAAATCATTGCTTCGCTGCGAGCTTACTATGGCGAAAAAATCAAGGTTTTCAGCACGGAGATACCCTTTTCCGTTAGAGCCGCCGAAACAAGCGGCCGGGGTAAGAGCATTTTTGCTCATGACAGGAACTGCAAGGTTGCCGCCGCATACCGTGCGCTGACAAAGGAGGTGTTGGAGATTGAGCGTAAAAACGAGAGATTTAGGAATGACGCCGCTCGATGATCTGTTTTCTACCGATGAAAGCCGTGCGGAATCACAGCTTGAAAAGGTTGTGACGCTGAATCCTGCCGAAATCTCCGATTTTCCAAACCACCCGTTTCAGGTGCGGCAGGACGACGATATGGCTGAAATGGTCGAGAGTATCAAGAAATACGGCGTGTTAGTTCCCGCCCTTGTCCGACCGAAAGAGGAAGGCGGCTATGAAATGGTCGCAGGCCACAGGCGAAAGTTTGCGGCGGCTCTGGCGGGTATCGCTGAAATTCCCTGCATTGTTCGCAATCTAACCGATGATGAAGCAACAATCGTCATGGTGGACAGCAATCTGCAAAGGGAAAAGATTTTACCGTCCGAAAAAGCATTTGCCTACAAAATGAAACTGGAAGCTATGAAAAGGCAAGCAGGCAGACCGAGCAAGGAAAATTTGCGCCCACTGGACACAAATTTAATTGGGACACGATCTGACGAGCAGTTAGCAAAAAATTCTCCCGATAGTGCAAGGCAAATCCAGCGTTATATCCGCTTAACCGAGCTAATCCCGCCTGTTCTGCAAATGGTGGACGACGGGAAGATTGCTTTTCGTCCTGCTGTTGAGCTTTCCTACCTTTCCAAAGAACAGCAGAAAAGCCTGTATAACACAATGGAGCGTGAGGATTGCACCCCGTCTTTGGCACAAGCTATCAAAATGAAAGAGTTTAGCAAAGACGGCAAGCTGACCGACGAGGTGATTCTCTCCATTATGCAGGAGGAAAAACCCAATCAGAAAGAACAGTTCAAAATGCCCAAAGAGCGTATCAGCAAGTATTTTGCGCCGGGGACGCCCGCACAAAAGATTGAAGATACGATTATCAAGGCTCTGGACCTTTACCGCAGGCGGCAAAGAGATATGGAAAGATAGAATTTGCCTAACAAGGGACAGGTATACCCTTTTGCAGAGCGAGGTTGGCAGGCGTTCGGCTGTTCCCCCTCTCCACACCTCTCCCCCTCAAAACTACCTGTACTTCCCGAAAAAAGAAATATTCTCCGCTTGGTACCTTTGCAGAAATTCAGAAGTATTTGTACAATGAAGCAGCAAAGGAGGCTTGCATATGAGAAAAGCAATTGGAATCGCTGTTTTAACGGCGTTCATTCTTTCTTTTTCGGGCTGTGCAAGTATGGAAAATCCGCATACGACCGAGAGTTCTTTACAGGAAACTGTCGTAAGCGAAGCCCGTGAAAGCACTGAGCCGGAGGAAATCCCGTCCACTTCTTTTTCGGAGAGCAAAGAAAGTTCCAAACCAACCACCGCCCCGGCAAGAAGCAAAACGAAACAGACGGAAATTTCAACGCCCGCTGAAAAGGAAAAAACGAAAATCGAACAAATACCGCCTGCCGAAGAAAGCAGACCGTCACAGACCGAACCGCCGAAAACGGTTCAGCCAAAACCCACAGCGCCACCAACAAAGCCTGCGGAAGAACCGCCAAAAACTGAGCCGCCGCAGGAAAGTGCCCCGCCGGTTACGGAAAAACCAACAGCACCCGCATTTAACATTCAGACTTGGATTGATTTTGCCGCCGAGTATGCTACAAGCGAAAGTGTGGGATTAAATTTATCGCCGGACGCCACCGCCTGTTGGGACAACCCGATAACCGCAGGTCCGCATAGCCTGTATCTGGAACGGGACATTCAAAGCCGGCTCAACCGCTATGCCCGTGACGAGGATATTACCGATGTCTGGATATGGGCAGAGGAACGCTCCGACGGGAGCTATGATCTGTATATCGGCTACGCCTAAAACTTCATATATCTCTATTTTTGAGAACGCACCGAGAAAAACGGTGCGTTTTTTCATTTTCAAGGAGGATTTCAGATGAAAACGCAAAAAATCAAAAAACTCATGTCGCTGTTTCTTGCGGTGCTAATGTGCGTTACCACCTTTGCAGGGTTCGGCACAACCGCCCATGCCGCAGAAGAAACCGAAAATGTCTATCTCGTTTCGTTTCCCCGCAGCGGTGACGAGAACTACGGTGCAGAATGGGGACATGGAAGCCACAGTTTTATGAACGGCTGGTCGTCCGGCACTTCTCGTTATACCACCGTTCGTGCAATGGGTTCGTACAGCGGCAATATCTGCTACTGCATTGAACCCGGCGTTCCGCAGAAAACAGGCGACCGCTACACCAAAAAAGGCGAGAATTTTTGGGATAATTACCCTTCGTCCTACAACAAAACCATTTCACCTGACGATATAAAACTATTTATCGGCAGAATTTTTCAGTATGGCTATACGGGGACGATTTCGACCGACTGGCGCAGTCAGAACGAGGGCGGCGACAAGCTGGCTCATGCCGTCGCCACACAGCTTTTAATTTGGGAAACGGTGGTTGGTGAGCGTGACGAGAATTTTAACAAGGTCGGCACCGGTGGCAAGGCAGCTATCCTCGATCAGATCAGCCAAAGCCACCCGCTGCGCACCAAGATTATGAGCCACTACAATTCGATTGCAGCAAGCGTCCAGAACCACACCAAGCTGCCGAGCTTTATGGCAAAATCAGCAGGTAAAGCACAGAACATTGAACTTGCATGGGACGGCGGGAAATATACCGCCACGCTGACCGACAAAAACAATGTCCTCTCGAATTTCTCTTTTTCGGCAAGCGATTCGGGAATCCGATTTTCCGTAAGCGGCAATAAGCTGACGATCACCGCCGACAAAGCGCCGGTCAACGCCGTCATGATTACCGCCGAAAAGAAAAACTCCCAAAGACGAGGCGTTATCACATGGACGGATAACATTTACGGCCCCGACGGCGGAATCCAAGATACCGTCACCTATGCACAGTCTGTCAGCGACCCCGTAAAAGGCTATGTAAATATCAAAGTCAGCTACGGCGCCGCTAAAATCGTGAAAACCAGCGAGGACGGTATTGTTGAGGGAATCACCTTTACCATTACAGGTAACGGCGTAAATAAAACCGTTCAGACCGGCAAAAACGGAGAAATTCAAATCGACAACCTCACTCCCGGCGTTTACACCGTCACCGAGCAGAGCTACGACAGATATGAGCCGCAGGAGGTTCGCCGTGTTACCGTTGTGAGCGGTCAGACGGCGACGGTCACATTCAACAATGTGCTGAAACGGGGCAATCTCGTTGTTACCAAAACCTCGGAGGACGGCTTGAACGAGGGCGTAACCTTTCACCTCTATGGCACTTCTCTTTCGGGTCTTAAAGTGGACGAATACGCCGTAACCGACAGTTCGGGCAAGGCGCATTTTAACGATGTCCTGATCGGCACAGGGTATGTTCTGGAAGAAACCGGCACCGCAATCCGCTATGTCGTTCCCGATAAGCAGACGGCGGCGGTTGAGTGGAACACCGTAACCAATAAGAGCTTTCACAATGTTTTGAAAAAGTGGAATGTCACCGTTACCAAGAGCGACAGCGAAACCGGCGCGCCGCAGGGTAATGCTTCTCTTGCAGGCGCGACCTATGGGATTTACAAAGGCGAGCAGTTGATTGACAGTTACACCACTGATGAAAACGGACAGTTTACCACAAAATATTATGTTTGCGGCGATGACTGGTCGGTGCGTGAACTCACGCCGAGCGAGGGGTACTTGCTGGACGAAACCGCATACCACATCGGAGCAGAAGCGAAAAGCTACACCGTGGAATACAACTCCACCGCAAACGATGTGAGCGAACAGGTTATTAAAGGCAGAATCGCCCTGATAAAGCACACTGACAACGGCGACACACAGCTTGAAACCCCGGAGGTTGGAGCAGAATTTGAGGTGTATTTGAAATCCGCAGGCAGCTATGACGCCGCCAAAGATACCGAGCGTGATCTGCTTGTCTGCGACGAAAATGGCTTTGCGGAAACCAAAGACCTGCCTTATGGTATTTACACCGTTCACCAAGTAAAAGGTTGGGACGGACGAGAGCTTCTGCCCGACTTTGATGTGTATATCTCCGAGGACGGCGAGGTTTACCGTTATCTTGCCAACAACGCAAATTTTGAATCGTATATCAAAATCGTTAAGGTGGACGCTGAAACCGGCAAAACCATTCCCTATGCGGGCGCAGGCTTTCAGCTTTACCGCCCGGACGGCAGCCTGATTACGCAGAGTTTCACCTATCCGACCCCTGTTACCATCGACACCTTTTATACCAACGACGAGGGTTATTTGATTACCCCTGAAACGCTGGAATACGGTTCGGGATATTCTTTGATTGAGGTTTTTGCACCCTACGGCTACACGCTGAACAGCGAGCCCGTGTATTTTGATGTTACGCAGGACGCTTCGAGCGACGAGGGCGGCATTACCGTGATTGAAGTTATCAAGGAGAATACCGCACAGAAAGGCATTATCAAAATCAGCAAGACCGGAGAGGTCTTTTCCTCTGTCACCGAATCCGAGGGCATATATCAGCCGGTCTATTCCGTACAGGGACTTGCCGGTGCGGTTTATGAAATCACCGCCGCCGAAGATATTTACACCTTGGACGGCACACTGCGCTATGCAGCCGGAGAGGTGGTTGACACCGTGACGACCGACGATACGGGACTTGCCGAAAGCAAACCGCTTTACCTCGGGAAATATGAAATCCGGGAGATCACCGCACCATACGGAATGGTATTAAACGAAGAAATCCACACCGCCGAGCTTGTCTATGCAGGACAGGAAATCGAAATTACTGAAACTGCCGCCGGTTTCTACAATGAGCGACAAAAAGCGGCTGTTTCTCTCGACAAGATTTTGGAACAGAATGAGTTGTTCGGAATCGGCACAAACAGCGAAATGTCCGCTGTCACCTTTGGCCTGTTCGCCGCCGAGGATTTGACCGCCGCGGACGGTTCGGTTATTCCTGCGGACGGGTTGCTTGAAATCCTCTCCGTGGACGAAAACGGTCACGCCGTCTGCAAAACCGATCTGCCCTTTGGCAAGTTCTATTTTAAAGAGCTTTCCGCCGATGAGCACTATATCCTTTCCGATGAAAAATACCCGTTTGAATTTTCTTATACGGGACAGGACGCCGCCTTTGTGGAAATCAAGGCGAATAACGGTGAAGCAATCCGCAACGAACTGATTTACGGAGAAATCCACGGTCTGAAAAAGGACGACAGCGGCAACGCTCTCGGCGGTGCGGTGATCGGTCTGTTTAAGCCGGACTGCACCGAGTTTACAGCCGAAAATGCTCTGATGACTGCCACCTCTGCTGAGGACGGCAGCTTTTCTTTTGCAGGCGTGCCCTATGGAAACTGGATTGTGCGTGAAATCGAGGCTCCGACCGGCTTTGTGCTTTCGGAAGAAGCCTTTTCCGTAGCGGTTGACAAGGACGGCGCGGTGATTGAGTTGGAAATTGAAAATACGCTGATTCGGGGCAATGTGCAGCTCACGAAAACCGACAGGGACTATCCTGACAACAAACTGACGGGTGCGGAATTTATCGTTTACCGTGATTCCAACGGCAACAAGGAGCTTGATGAAACCGACGAGCTTTTAGGCACTTTCTCCGAAGTCAGCACCGGCGTTTATGAAATGGACGACCTCACCTACGGCGGTTACTTCGTAAAAGAACAGAAAGCGCCGGAGGGCTTCTATCCCGATGAAAACGCCTATTATTTTGAGATCACCGAACATGGCAAGACCGTTATTGTGGAGAACGAGACCGGAAAAGGATTCGTCAACGCTCCGCAGGTAGGTTCTCTCAAAATCGTTAAGACTTCTTCTGACGGCAAGGTGGAGGGATTCTCTTTCCGGGTGACGGGAGCAAACGGCTATTCCGAAGTTTTCACCACCGACAAGAACGGAGAAATTCTCATTGAAAATCTCCGCATTGGCGAATACACCGTGAGCGAGGTGTCGGACGGCACTTCTGCCGCCTATGTACTCCCCGCAGACAAAACCGCAAGCGTGTTTGAGGGTGCGGTCACAAAGGTGGAAATGCACAACGAGCTCCGTGACACCCCGAAAACAGGCGACGACAGCAATCCCGCCTTTTGGTTTACTCTGCTCGGTATTTCCGGGCTGGGCGCTGTTGCTCTCGGTTTGATCGGATTTAAGAACAGAAAAAAGGAGGACGCTGAATAATGGAACTTAAAACGATTGTTGCAATCGGCTTGGTCGTATTCATCATAGGCGCTTTGATTTTCCTTAAAATCAGAGCAAAGAAGAAATAGCGACCGGGGGCGGCTCAAAACCGCCCCCTTTTACATATTCCGAAAAAACAAAAGGAGGCTTAACTATGGTTCACTATTTCCATTCAGACATAGCGCAGAAATACGGTATCAATGCAGCCGTGTTGGCAGGTTTTATTTGGGATTGTATTGAGGAAAAAAGCACCCGTCAGCCGCAGTTACACGAGGGCAAGGTTTGGTTTCGCTGTTCGGTGCAGATGTTGACCGGCTTTTTTCCGTATCTCTCCTATGATGAAATCCGCTATGCACTCAAACGGCTCGTCGCAGGGCGTGTTCTCACAAAGGGACGGTTCAACGAAAGCCGTTTTGACCGCACCAACTGGTACGCTTTTACCGAGTTCGGACAGTTCCTTATGACAGAAAGCGAGGGAGAAAACCAATGAATTTGAATATCCGTGAAATGCTCCCGCAGGAACGGGATTACGCCTACACGCAAAGCTATCAGATTATGGCGCAGAGCGGCTGTATCACGCTGCTGCGGGGCGAGTTCGGAAACAGCGGCAGCACCTTTTATCCCGAATTTGAAGATCAGATCAACCGCTACCGAACCCCCGAATTTGCCGCCGAATTTGATTCCGTGATTGACGAACTGCGGAAAATCGGTCTGCTCCGTGACCGGGATTCCATGCTGGAATACTGCTACGGACACCCTGACGGAAGATTTATGGGGAATTTCAGCCGTGAATATGGTTATCGGGTTGACACCGAGCAATACACCTATCTTTTCCGCTGTATTCCCACCCCCGGCGACAACAATTTCTACTGTTACGCCTATGTTTCCGACTATCTCAACGCTCATATGGAGAAAGCGGCGCAGGGAATCCGCTTTATCGACAGCCGGTATCACGAACTTTTTCGTATTCCCGACGGCGGTCATATCATCATTACCCATGCGGACGGCGAAAAAATCAAAGCATACTGCCGCTATATCGACGAAACCCATGCGGTGATCGGTAAAAGTATCTATCACATCTGCGAGTTTGCCGAGCGTATGGAGAATAACGGAGCGTTCTATGCCCCCGCTGAACCACCCATGCCCGAATTATGTTTTACGGTGCACCCGTCGAGCGGCGAGGTCATTAAGATTTTTCAGGGCGAGCACGGTTATACGCCACTAAAAATGCCGAGCGTCGATTCCGATACCGCACGGAAATACGCCGACGATATGAACCGCAGATTCGGCGTTACCAAAGCGCAGGAGGCGGCTATGCTTGCCGGTTCCATGTTCGGTTGGAGTGTTCCCGCCGCCGACCCAAAAAATTATGACGAAAACGGCAATCCACGCAAACCGAAACAGAAAGACAGAGGTGAGGCACGATGAATGACGGCAGGCACATTATTTGGAGCAACGACCTTGACTATGACGACTGGAAAGACGATTTGGAAGAACAATATCCCGAACTTTCCGAAAATGAGCGTATGGAACTGATGTATGAAATCAACGGCGATTATCTGGACGATGAGCGTATCAATCTGAACATTCAGCTATCCCGCCCGATTCTCGTTGTCGGTGATTTGGGACTTTGGAACGGCCGCCGTATGGGGTACAAAGAGATCGGCAGCGGCAATATCCGTGACTGTCTGTATTCCGACACCGATTATTCCACTTGGTATGTGGATAAAAACGGTGACTTCCGCTGTGATGCTACCCACCACGACGGTACAAACCACTATCTCTACCGCACCTATAAGGACGGGGTTTCGGAAGCGCAGATCGACAATCTGAAAGAGAAAATCTACTACGGCAAGGCTACCCGTGCGGACATTGTAAGAATAACCCGCAGGCTCGGCGACGAGATTGCCAAAGTCTACGGGTTTCCGATTTCCCGCCAAAGGCGCACGGTTGAACAGGAACGATAAGGAGGCGATAACAATGTATAACTTATCCGATTCAAGGGACTGCGCCTTTGAAGCCTTTGTAACCAACCTCGGCAAATACAACGAGGGCGAGCTCGTGGGCGAGTGGGTGAAGTTTCCTATCAGTAATGAAGAAATGCAGGAGGTTTTCAAGCGGATTGGCATAAACCGCCGTTATGAAGAATGGTTTATCACCGATTACGACTGTCCCGACCCCGGCATTTATGATTTGCTCGGAGAATATGAGAGTTTAAGCGAACTGAACTATCTTGCAAATCAGATTATGGAGCTTGACGAAAGCGAAGAATTTTGGCAGGCGGTTTTGGACTTGGGAGAATATACGGGCAGCGTACAGGATTTAATCAATCTCACCGAGAATATGGACTGTTTCGATTATCTTTCGGGCGTTACGAGCGATTCAGACCTCGGCTACTACTGGATAGAAGAAAGCGGCTGCTACGACACAAAAGCGTTGGGCGTTCTATCAAACTATATCGACTATGAGGGTTTCGGGCGCGATATTCGCTTTGAGGAAAGCGGCACCTATACCGATCACGGCTATGTCCGATTAAACGGCAGCCGGTTCGTTGATGTGTATGACGGAGAAATCGAGCATATTCCGGACGAATACCGTATTCAAAGCCCTAACGCTTTTTCCCGTGTGGGTGCGGTCAAATCCGAACAGAATCAGGAGTTTGCACGATAAGAAAGGGGCAGGTCTTTTGCAGACTTGCCCTTTATCTTTTAACAGAATATGATTTTATCAGTCGGTGAGCTTGCGAAGATGAGCGTCACGGCGTAAGGCTTCTTTGGCTGCCACCGCCATATCCCGAATAATGCGGATTTCGTATTCGTCGCAGTCGTCTAAAACGAGTGCAATATCTTGTTCAATCTGAACTTTCGCCTTTATCACATTATCGCACAGCAGATCGTCGCTTGTAATTTTCAGAGCGTTTGCAATGCTGACAATGGTGTTTAGGCTGACACGGGTTGTGCCGGTTTCGATATTGCTTAAATGCGTAGGCGAAACGCCCACTAATTCGGAAAGTTTTTCCTGCGTTAAATCTGCTTTGATACGAGCTATTTTTACGCGCTTTCCGATTGCCTTATAATCAAGTTCCATATTGCACCCCCTCACTTTAAGAATTTGTCTAAAACTATTGTATCCACGGGCAAGGTACATTATAATAATCTATATCCGTACTTCACGGATATAGATTATTTTTGTAAAAATAAAGGCGTGAATTAAAATGATAACTTGCACATTTGCGGGACATCGGGAGGTCTATGGGAGTAAAATCAGAGATTTAGTAGACGAAACGATTGAAAGCATTTTGAAAAAAGATGATACTTTCCTTTTTTATAGCGGGGATATGGGAGATTTTGATAAATTGTGTGCTTCGGTAGTTCGAGCAGCAAAAAAAAGGCACCCTAATCTTCATATTACTTTGGTTGCTGTTTTGCCATATATGATGAATAAAGTAAACACCAATAAAGAATATTATGAGGAATATTTTGACGATGTACTAATCCCTGCGGAATTGTCTGGAGTACACTATAAATCAGCCATTTCCAAGCGAAACCGTTGGATTATGCAAAGATCAGATTGTTTGATTGCTTATGTACACAGAGATTTTGGCGGTGCATTTTCCACCGTTAAGTATGCTCACAAGTTAAATAAGCCGGTTATAAATCTTGCCGAAAAGGAAGCAACCAAAAGTCATTTGCACATTTGATATTATTTTCCCCGTTGGGTATAGTATAATAAAAAAGGATAAGGAAGTGATTTTTATGAGCGGCAACAGTTCATATTTTGAGTTAGCCGACCGGATAGAAGATTCCTTTGCGGAAATTGAAAGCGACATAACGGTTGACCTGCGGAAAAGCAGCGAGGAATACTGTTCCCTTTATGACCGCATTTCCGATTTGAAGGCCAAGCACCCCTTTATTGAGCAGATTATGGAGGGTTCGGGCGAACTCTCGTTATCAGCCGAGGAACACAAAATTGTAACGGAGTTTTTCAGCCTGCAATTCAATTTGGAAAGCATGGAACGACAGCACATCTATTTCAGAGGGCATACCGACTGTATTTCCTATCTGAAAAAAGTAAAAGCGTTATAACCGGCAAGCGGCACAGGAGAAACCTTGTGCCGCTTTTCTATGCCTTTTATCGACATATACGATTTCCTTTTCTGCATATAAACTGCCCGATATATATGCAGAAAACTACATAGCCGAGAGGTTTTCTTATGAAAGCCGCTCGGCTTTTTTATTTCAGAACGGAGGTGAAAAGTATGCCATATATCCCGCCGGAGGTTGTGGAGAAGGCTCGTGAAATGGACTTGCTGACCTATCTAAAAAACTATGAGCCGCAGGAGCTTGTTCATTTCGGTGGCAGCACCTACTGTACCCGTGAGCACGACAGCTTAAAAATCTCAAACGGCAAATGGTGCTGGTTTTCCCGTGGAATCGGCGGTCATTCTGCCCTTGATTATCTTATCAAGGTGAAAGAAATGCCGTTTACGGAAGCGGTTGAAACCATTATAGGGCGGTCGGCGGTGTCGCCGTCTGTCTATCAGCCTGTTCCAAAGCCGGAAAAAGAAAAAGTGCTGTTGTTGCCGCAAGTTAGCCGCTGTGCTACTCACGCCGTCGAATATCTGCACCGCAGAGGTATCGACTATGACCTAATAGATTTCTGTATCAGTACGGGACGGCTTTATGAAAGCTATCCCTATCACAATGTCGTATTTGTCGGTATGGATTCTGACGGCAAGGCTCGCTATGCAAATCAGCGAGGGATTGGCTCGGATTTTATCGGGGACGCAAACGGCAGCGATAAGCACTATTCTTTCGGAATCCCCGCCGCAAAGAAAAGCGATACCCTGCATTTGTTTGAATCTGCGATTGATCTGCTTTCGTACGGTACGCTTTTGAAGATGTACGGCAGAGATTGGCGAAAAGAAAACCTGCTTTCCCTTGCCGGTGTATACAAGCCGAAAAAGGAACTTTCGGAAAGCTCTCTGCCCGCCGCACTTGTGCGATATTTGGATGAATACCCACATATTCGCAAGGTTATTTTGCGGCTGGATAATGACCTTGCAGGACGGACAGCCGCCAAAACCATTAAGACCTTACTTTCTCAAAAGTATGAGGGTGATGTGGAAATACGGTTGTCCCCGCAGGGTAAGGATTATAACGACTGTTTATGTATGCGGCTCGGACTTCCCATTACCAAAAGAAAGGAGAAAACACAGGAGCGATAAAAGAATGACAGAACTATTGAATGTAGGAAAAAGAATCCGGCGTTTTCGTACTCTGCGTGGTATGACGCAGAAAGAATTAGGTGTTGCCGTAGGCTTTTCACCGGAAAGCGCCGATGTGCGAATTGCACAGTATGAATCCGGTGTAAGAGTACCGAAACAAAATTTGATATATCTGCTGGCAAAGGCACTCAATGTTTCCCCCTCGGCGCTTGCCGTCCCCCGCATAAAAGACAAAGAAGAATTGTGCGATTTATTGATTGCGCTGGAAGATGAGTGCGGTATTGTGCTGTCCCCGCAATCCGATGATTTTAAAGCAATTTTTGAAGCACACAGAGAAAGGAGCAAAAAACGATGAAAACCTATCAGGTTACGATTACCGAAACCCTGCAAAAGACAGTTGAGGTGGAGGCAAATTCCAAAGAGGAAGCCGAGGAACTTGTCGAAAGAAAATGGAACGACAGCGAATATATCCTCGACGCCGAGGCGTTTGTCGGCGTGGACTTCTCCGCTGTCAGCCAACAGCGCAGCCGTGAATATGAACGCTGAAAGGAGTTTTTGCTATGAGCGAAGAAAAGAGAATCAAAGTCGTTTTGCTGGAACCGGGCAAACTTGCCCGTGCCGCCGAGATCGACGCTTCTTTGGAGGGCATGCAGAAAATCGTCGGAGGTATGATTGAGGGCTTTTACCCCTTTGAGGAAGAAGTCTGCATTGTCTGCAACGACGAGGGAAAAATCAACCGTATGCCGCTTAACCGTGCCGTGTACGGAGAGGACAAAGAGATGATTGATATTATTGCCGGAACCGCCTTTATCTGCGACTGCCAAGGTGAGAGTTTTGGTAGCTTATCCGATGAGCAGATTGCCCGCTATAAAAAGCAGTTCCGCTATCCCGAAATCTTTTTGCGTGCAGGTGACAAAATCGAAGCATTTCCTATAAATCCCGACCGGGATAAAGAACGCTGAACTATTTTCGGTCGGTGTCAAAATGTTCGGCCGCAGGGACGAACCCTATGCGATATACCAGCAAGCATCGCCTTTGTGATACCACAAAGGCAGACTTGTCAGGTGCAACCCCCTGAAACCCCTGCTTTTGTCGCTCCCTTTTGAGAAAAGGCGGGCGATATTTTTATGTAAGGTAAGGATGATGACATTGAATGAACCGATAACCTTTTTGGATTTTTTCAGCGGCGTGGGCGGTTTCCGAAAAGGCTTTGAACTATGCGGAATGGTCTGTAAAGGCCATTGTGAAATTGACAAATTCGCAGACCGCAGCTACCGCGCCATACACGATATACAGGAGGACGAATGGTATGGAGAAGATATTACCAAAGTCAGCCCCGCAGACCTGCCGCGGGTCAACCTCTGGGCAGGAGGATTCCCGTGTCAGGACATTTCTGTATCTGGCCGACAAAGAGGGCTTGCCGGAGAGCGAAGCTCTCTCTTTTTTGAAATCGTTAGACTGCTCAAAGGCACGCCTGCCGAAGATCGACCCGAATGGCTTGTCCTTGAAAATGTTAAAAATCTGCTCTCCGTTAATCGAGGGTGGGATTTTGCGACCGTTCTCTGTTCGCTGGCCGAAATCGGCTATCATATCGAATACGGACTTCTTAATTCACGCTTCCACGGCGTTCCGCAAAACCGGGAACGAATCTACCTTGTCGCTTATCGACATTTTAGAGCCGAGGGTGGACGAAAAATATTTCCTGTCACAGCGAGCGACGGAAAGGCTCTTATACAGTTAATCGGCGGGACGCAGGGCAAGCGTGTGTACGACCCTGCCGGCATAAGCTGTACGCTGACGAGCGAGGGCGGCGGTTTTGCAGGCAGGACGGGAATGTATTTTATCGATCTTTGCAAAGGAAATCCCAAGCTGACGGAAAACGCCCGCTGTATCAAAGCAAGATACGACGGCGGCGTTACCAACCGTACCGCCGACAATTCCGGCGTTCTCTGTATCTCCGGCGAATGTCCCGACCGTACCGAAGAAACGGCGCTGATTCAGCTAAAACGGGGCAAAGCGGAAATCCGGGAGCAGAACTATACCAAATGCCTGATTGCGGGATATGACAAAATCGGCGTAAGTAACCGGGGCGAAAGCTCCGGCGTTTTTTATGGTTGTCGCGCTGTCCTCACTCCCGACAGGGAAAAGAAAAGGCAGAACGGTCGCCGATTCAAAGAGTGCGGAGAGCCTGCATTTTGCCTGAATACGCAGGACAAACACGGCGTATATCTCTGTGCCTGCGATTCCTGCGATAAAGCGTTGCCTATAAAAAGTGCCACTAATTCCGGGTATCAAGAAGCAAAGTGCGGCGATTCTATCAATCTTGCTTTTCCAGATAGCAAAACCCGCCGCGGGCGTGTTGGTAAAGAAACGGCGCAAACGCTTGATACTTCCTGTAATCAGGGAACGCCGTTTGCTGACTGCGGACGAATCCGCAAGCTGACGCCCCGTGAGTGCTGGCGGTTGCAGGGCTTTTCCGATGAGATGTTTGACAAGGCGGCTGCCATCAATTCCGACGCACAGCTATACAAGCAGGCGGGAAACGGCGTGACGATTCCCGTTGTGTACGCAGTCGGCAAACGGATTGCCGAGATTCAAAACGAACTGAACAAGGAGGGGGTAAATCAATGAGAAAACGCAATATTCACATTCAATTCTGGCTGGATAAAAAGGAAGCCGAGGCGTTCCAAAAAAAGGTCAAGAAAAGCGGTCTGTCCCGTGAGGCGTATTTGCGCCATTTAGTAAACGGTCTTGTGCCGCAGGACGCCCCGCCGCCCGACTATTTTGCCATGATGAGGGAGCTTCACGGAATCGGTAATAATCTCAATCAAATTTCCGTAAAAGCGCATACCCTCAATGTCCTTGATGTGCAGAGATATGACGAAGCCTGCCGCAAACTCGACGCCGCCGTTAAGAAAATCACCGAGGCCGTTATTCTGCCCCGACCGATAAAATAGCGGTATGGCGACGACCTCTATCTGGCGGGTGAAAGGCTGGCTCGGCAAGGTGGTGATCTATGTGGAAAATCCCGACAAAACGGCAAATCCGAAATACTATGCCAAAGAGAATATGACCGACCGGGACGGACAAGGGCTGTCCGATGTTATCTGCTATGCGGTAAACTCCGAAAAGACACAGCAAACCGACAATGAAGATTGCGTGGTTATTCATAACTTTGTCAGCGGTATCAACTGTTCGCCCTCTACCGCCCGTGATGAAATGGTTGCCGTGAAAAAGCGATTTGGAAAGGAAAACGGGACGGTCGCCTACCACGGCTATCAATCCTTTGCCCCCGGCGAGGCGACACCCGAAACGGCGCACGAGATCGGCATAAAGCTCGCCGCCCGTCTGTGGGGCGACCGCTATCAGGTGATTGTCGCTACCCACCTTGACCGTGAAAATCACCTGCACAATCATTTTGTGCTAAACACCGTTTCTTTCGTTGACGGTATCAAATATCACCGCACCGCAAAGGACTACCACGATATGCAGGCAATTTCCGACGAGCTTTGCCGGGAATACGGCCTGTCGGTGATTGAAAATCCGCAGTACGGAAAATCCAAGCATTACGGCGAATGGCGAGCCGAGCAGGAAAACCGCCCCACTTGGCGGGGGCTGATACGAGCCGATGTTGACGAGGCAATCCGGCAGGCTATGACCGAGCGGCAGTTTTTTGAAAACCTGCGGAAAAAAGGCTATGAAATAAAGACCGGCAAGGATATTTCTGTCAGACCGCCGGGAAAAGAACGCTTTGTAAGGCTTATGCGGAATTTCGGCGGCGATTACGCTCTCGAAGCAATCCGAAAACGGATTCTTACGCAAGACCGCTCCGAAAGACCGGCTCCCGAACCGTCCCGCAGGGTACGGCAGTATCGGATAAGCGGCAATCTGAATAAAACGCGGAAAATAACAGGGTTTCGGGCGCTGTACTTCCACTACTGCTATCTGCTCGGTATCTTCCCGAAAAACAATCCCCGGCAGAATCCGAAACGGCTGCACTTCCTGCTGCGGGAGGACTTGCGGAAACTGGACGCCATATCCGCAGAAACAAAACTGCTTGTGCGAAATCGTATTGACACCGCCGAGCAGCTTTTTTCATATCGGAGCGAAACCGAGCAGAAAATCGAAACGCTGACCGCCGACCGAACACGGCTATATAGGCTGTCACGGACGGCAGAGATGAAAGCCGACGAGGGAAAGACAGCGGAGATCAAGAGCAACATTTCCGCTGTTTCCAAAAAACTCGCTGGTCTGCGAAAAGAGCTTGCCCTATGCGATGATATAGCCGTGCGGTCGGGCGTTATCAAAGAAAAAATCAAATCCGTCCGAGAGGACGAGAACAAAGGAAAGGAGAACCGTGACTATGAACACATCAGGCGACGCAGCAGAACAGATCGTTAGAATGAGCTTAGAGGGTACGGAGGTTGCCTTAAAGCTGACCGGCTCTGCGGCAAAAAATATTGCCGCTATGCTGTATGCTGTCTTAAAAAACAGGGATAAAAACAAGACAAAAGGCAGACAGCGTTTGACAGCCATGCTCAAAAGCGGAAAGGAATTAAAGGTTTTTACCGTCAGCGAGGATCAGTTGAAACAGTTTGCGACCGAGGCCAAGCAGTACGGCGTTGTGTACTGCGCCCTGCGGGGCAAAGGAAAATCAACGGACGGTTTGGTGGATATTATGGTTCGTGCCGAGGACGCTTCTAAAATCAACCGCATTGTCGAGCGGTTCAAGCTGGCTGCGGTCGATACTGTTTCTATCAAGCGTGAGATTGAACAAAGCAAAGCCGACAAAGCCGTTGTCCCCTCTGTTCCCGAACAGGACAGACCCGAAAAATCAGACGATGACCGGCTGCTTGACGATTTAATGGGAGCGCCTATAAAAAAGGAGGAAAATTCGCCCCCAAACCCCGCAGCGGCAAAGACGGAGAAATCCCGTCCGTCCGAGCCTATCTCAAAGAAGCAAAGCAGAACCGCCGAGGGTACTGCTAAATCTCCCGAAGAACGCCCCTCTGTTCGTGAAGAACTGCGGGAAATCCGGGAAAGCAGGCAGAACGAGGCGGCAGAACCCGGCATAAAAGAACCTGTGCCGGAGAAAAAGCCTGCCAAGCAGCATACGACCACCCACAAACAGCCGTCCCGAAAAAAGAGTAAAAAAGCAAAGGAGAGATAACAGATGAACAGTTTCGATGATATTTTTGAGCCCGCACCGCAAAGCGAGGAATTTGACAAGGAGGCTTGGGCGGCACAGAAAAAAGCCGAGCGTGACGAGGTTTACGCTCTTGCCGACGCCACTGCCGAAGAAGTCTGCAAAGACAGCGGAAAATTCCGTGACTATCTCGATGTGCAGGCGAATTTTCGGCATTATTCCGCTACCAACGCCCTTTTGATTCTGGCTTTCAATAAGGACGCAAGAAAGCTGGGCGACAAGGATTACTGGCGAGATCAGGGCGTGTATATCAAACGGCAGGAATTTGGCCGCCCGATTAAGATTATCGAATCCAACGGCGAGTATACCCGTGATGACGGCAGTATCGGGGTGTCGTACAACATTAAAAAGGTCTATGACATCTCGCAGACCACTTCCCGCATAAAAGCACAGCCGCCTGTTTCCTACGACGAAAGGGCTTTGCTGAATGCACTGATTTACAAACACCCCGTACCGATTCAATCTGTCGATGATTTGCCCGACGACATGGGGGCTCTGTACGACCACGATCAAAAGGCAATTTTTGTATGCCGAGGCATGGGAGCAAGTGATCTTTTTTACGAAGTAGCAAAGGCTTTGGCTCATGCGGAACTCGCTATGACGAGTGAGGATTATTCATACAGCAACGCCGATTTTAAGGCGCATTGTGTTTCATATATTCTCTGCAAGGAATTTGGAATCGAAACGGATAATCTTTCCTTTTCCCCGGCTGACTTTGACATTCCAAAAGAACTGAGCGAAGCCGAACCGCAGGAAATCCGCACTGAGCTTTCCGAAATCCGGGACACTGCCTATGACATTTCCGCAAGAATGGCACGGTCGTTGGAGCAGAATAAAGCGCCCCGCTATAAAGAACAGGAGCGTTGAGTATGGAAAAACAGGAAAAACGGGTTTTAACCCTTGATCGGTACGAGCACGGCGTTGTAATTAACGCCCTTAATGAAATGCGAAACGACCTGCTGGAAGAAGAACGCTCCACCGATATTGTGGACGAGATTCTTTTGAAAGCGATTGACGCCCCGACAAAAAAAGTAAGGTGCAGGGACAATGAAGAACGGTAAGCAGACGCCGGTTGCCCTCTGCCTGTTCGGGATTCTCCCCGTCGTGTGGCTTGGACTTCTGCTTGCCCCTGCCGCACACGGGGGCTTGCCCGAAATTATTGCCCGGTTTCCTGCGGCGATAAATAGCCCGTTTCATATTGAGCTTTGCGGGGACAGCTTAAAAACTGTCCTCGTTTTGCTTTGTGTCTACGGGCTTGGTATCGGAATTTTCTTATCGTCCCGCCGCAACTACCGCAGGGGCGAAGAACACGGCTCGGCGAAATGGGGCAGCGCCAAAGCCGTAAACAAAAAATACCGGGCGGCAAACTTTGAGGACAATAAAATCTTTACGCAGAATGTCCGTATGGGGCTGGACGGCCGAAAGCACCGCCGTTCCCTGAACACCGTGGTTGTCGGCGGAAGCGGCGCAGGCAAAACGAGGTTTTATGCCAAGCCGAACCTGTGCCAAGCGAACACGAGCTTTGTCGTGCTGGACCCGAAAGGCGAGCTGATACGGGATACCGGCTACCTGCTGAAACAAAAGGGCTATGAGGTACGGGTACTCGATCTTCTGAATATGGAGAGAAGCCATTGCTACAATCCGTTTGTATATCTTCGGGAAGACAACGATGTGCAGCGTTTGGTAACAAACCTGTTTAAAAGCACCACGCCGAAAGGCAGCCAGTCAAACGACCCGTTTTGGGACACGGCGGCAAGTATGCTCCTGCTTGCGCTGATCTTCTATCTGAAATACGAGGCGCCGCCGTCCGAACAGAATTTTCCTATGGTTATGGAAATGCTGCGGGCGGCTGATGTGCGTGAGGACTGCGACGAATACACCTCGCCCCTCGACGAACTGTTTGAACGGCTGGAAATGAAAAATCCCGACCATATAGCGGTGAAGTATTACAAGGACTATCATTCCGGCTCGGCAAAGACGCTCAAATCCATTCAAATCACCTTGGCAGCAAGGCTTGAAAAATTCAATCTGTCCTCTCTTGCGGGGCTGACCGCTACGGACGAACTGGATTTACCGTCCCTCGGTGAGAAAAAAGTTGCGCTTTTCGCCCTTATACCCGACAATGACACAAGTTTTAATTTCCTCGTGAGTATTCTCTACACGCAGTTGTTTCAGCAGCTTTTCTATCTTGCCGACCACAAATACGGCGGCAGTCTGCCGGTTCCCGTCCATTTTCTTATGGACGAGTTCAGCAATGTTTCGCTGCCGGAGGATTTTTCAAAAATTCTGGCGGTTATGCGTTCAAGGCAGGTGTTTGTTTCGATTATCCTGCAAAATATATCGGCTCTCAAAGCGTTATTTGAAAAGGAATGGGAATCCATTTTAGGTAACTGCGACGAGTTTTTGTATCTCGGAGGCAATGAAACCTCGACCCATAAGCGGATTTCCGAATCTTATCTCGGCAAAGCAACCATTGACACAAACACCTATGGCAAATCTTCGGGACGCAGCGGAAATTACAGCACAAATTATCAGATCACGGGGCGTGAATTGATGACACCCGACGAGGTTCGTATGCTGGATAACCGCTACGCTCTTTTGTTTATCCGCGGAGAACCGCCGATTATGGACGAGAAATACGACATCTTAAAGCACCCAAATGTAGCGCTTACCACAGACGGAAAAGCAAAGCCCTATCAGCACGGCGGGACAGAAAACGCCGTAGCGACCCTCTCCCTTGCGGGGATTTCCTCTGCGGACATTCCCGACATGGAAGAACCTGAAACCGATTACGAGCTTCTGTCCGATGAGGACATAGAGGCTCTGTTTTTTAATTAACAGGAGGATTGCAAGATGAAAAAAGAAAATAAAAACAAGTTTGTAAAGAAACTTCCCATGCCCGGCAAGGTCAAAAAAGGATTCCGTTTTTACTGTACGGTGGTTCTGACCCTTGCCTTTGTTCTTGGCTGTTCCGTGACAGCCTTTGCCGCCAACGACCCGATGACCGTCGTAACCAATTTGAGCGATTTTATCTTCGGACTTATTCGTGCGGTCGGTTTGATTTTGCTCGGCTGGGGTATCGTACAGGTCGGTCTGTCCTTTCAGTCGCACGACCCGAGCCAGCGTTCACAGGGGTTTTTGACCCTCGCCGGCGGCATTGTAATTACTTTTGCCAAAGAAATCCTCAACCTTATTACGGGCTGAATCCAATACGGGACAGCGATAATCAAAAATACGGCGATACGGGGCAGGCCGGTTCACGGCTTGCCCCGGTCTGCCCGAAAGGAGGAAGTCTGTTTTGAGTGATAATTGGGTTGTGCAAAACTTGGAAAATGCACTAAACACATGGAATCAGAAGTTGGCGGAAATCTGGCAGCTTATCACGCAGTCGCCGGAACAGTTCAAAGGCGGTTCGATATGGAAAGTCATCGTCAATATCCACGGCGCATTGCAGGCTATCGGTCTTGCCCTGTTGGTTCTGTTTTTTGTGATCGGCGTGATGAAAACCTGCGGCAGCTTTGCCGAAGTGAAAAAGCCGGAGCACGCCTTAAAGCTGTTTATCCGTTTTGCTTTGGCAAAAGGCGTTGTGACATACGGCTTGGAACTGATGATGGCCCTGTTCAATATCGTGCAGGGCATTATCTCTGCCATTATGAAAGCGGCAGGCGTAGGAGCGGCTCAAAAAACGGTTTTGCCCGCTGAAATTGTGACCGCAGTTGAAAACTGCGGATTTTTAGAATCTATCCCGCTATGGGCGGTCACTTTGATCGGCGGACTTTTTATAACCATACTGTCGTTCATTATGATTATGACGGTGTACGGTCGTTTTTTCAAACTTTACCTTTATACCGCTATTGCCCCTGTTCCACTCTCCGCTTTTGCAGGCGAGCCCTCGCAGAATGTCGGTAAGAGCTTTATAAAATCCTATGCCGCTGTCTGCTTGGAGGGTGCGATCATTGTGCTTGGCTGTATTATCTTCTCCCTGTTCGCCGCTTCACCGCCTGCGGTTGACCCCAATGCGGCAGCCGTTACGCAAGTATGGAGCTATGTGGGTGAGCTTATTTTTAATATGCTGGTTCTCGTCGGGGCAGTCAAAATGGCAGACCGCATTGTTCGTGAAATGATGGGACTTTAAAGGAGGCACAGATCAATGGAAGTGAAAATCAACCGTGAAATCCGCAACTATACGGAATCCATGTTTTTCGGACTGTCCCTGCGGCAGTTCGTTTTTTCTTTGTTGGCGGTCGTTGTCGCCGTGGGGCTGTATTTTCTCATACGCCCCTATGCCGGAACGGAAACGGTCAGTTGGGTGTGTATCCTCGGCGCCGCTCCCTTTGCCGCGCTCGGCTTTATCACCTATCACGGCATGACCGCCGAGCAGTTTATTTGGGCGTGGATTCGTTCAGAAATGCTTGAACCCAAACAGATTTGTTTTGAATCTTCAAATCTCTACTATGAAGCGCTTAAAGATACAATCGAAAAATCACAGCAAGGAGGCAAAAAATGATTAAGACCTTGAAAAACCTGCTGAAACAGGACAAGGAACGCTACACCGTTCCCCGCAAAGTGCAGGATATAATTCCGATTCAGCGTATTTGGAAAGACGGAATTTTTAAGGTGGGAAACCGCTTTTCAAAAACCTATAAATTTACCGATATAAATTACCTTGTGGCGAGCCGTGAAGATAAAGAATCTATGTTTCTTTCCTATTCAGAGCTTTTGAACAGCTTGGATTCCGGTGCCACAACAAAAATTACAATCAATAACCGCAGGCTCAACAAAGCAAACTTTGAACAGTCGATTTTAATGCCTATGCGCGGAGATTCACGCGATGTGTACCGCAAAGAGTATAACCAAATGCTCCTTGATAAAGCCACAGGTGCAAACGGTATTATGCAGGAGAAATATATCACGATCTCCGTCAGCAAAAAGAATATTGAAGAAGCACGGACATATTTTGCCCGTGTGGGTGCAGATCTGATTTCTCATTTCGCCGCTCTCGGTTCAAAATGTACGGAGCTTGATGCAAGCGAAAAATTGCGTGCTCTGCACGACTTCTACCGACAGGGCGAAGAAGCGGCGTTTCATTTTGACCCGCAGGATATGATGAAAAAGGGACACGATTTCAAAGACTATATCTGCCCGGACGCTATCGAAAAAAACAGCGATTATCTGAAACTCGGCGATAAATATTGCCGTGTTTTGTTTTTGAAAGACTACGCTTCGTATATCAAAGACAGTATGGTGACGGAACTGACCGATTTTAACCGCAATATGATGTTGTCGATTGATGTTGTCCCCGTTCCGACCGACGAAGCGGTGCGTGAGGTAGAAAACCGTCTGCTCGGCGTGGAAACAAATATAACCAACTGGCAGAGGCGGCAGAACGCCAACAACAACTTTTCGGCGGTCGTCCCGTATGATATGGAGCTTCAAAGAAAGGAAAGTAAGGAATTTCTTGACGACCTCACAACACGAGATCAGCGTATGATGTTCGCCGTTATCACTATGGTAATCACCGCCGACGATAAAAAGCAGCTTGACAGCGACACCGAAACGGTGCTGTCAGTGGCAAGAAAGCATATGTGCCAGTTTGCTACGCTGAAATTTCAGCAGTTCGACGGTCTGAATACCGTTCTTCCTATTGGCACAAGGAAAATCAACGCTTTCCGCACGCTCACCACCGAAAGCCTTGCGGTCTTTATGCCCTTTAAGGTGCAGGAGGTTCAGGACAAGGGCGGTATTTATTTCGGGGAAAACGCTATCTCCCACAATCTCATTATGTGCAACAAGGCGAACCTTTTGAATCAGTCGGCTTTTCTGCTCGGTGTTCCCGGTTCGGGTAAATCGTTCTCCACAAAAGAATTGATTGCCTTTCTGATTCTCAACACCGAGGACGATGTGCTGATCTGCGACCCTGAAAATGAGTTCGGTGCTCTTGCGGAGGCTTTGGGCGAAGAAACGGCGACCGTGATTCATATGGCGGCGGGCGGTAAAGACCGCTTGAACGCAATGTATATGGTAGACGGCTACGGCGAGAACAACCCCATTGTAGAAAAATCGCAGTTCATTATGTCCCTTGTGGAACAGATCGACAAGGCAGGCGTTGGCCCGCAGCAGAAATCCATTATCGACCGTTGCACCGCTTTTGTGTATGCGGAGGCTGAGGCGAGCGGAAAACCCGCCACCCTCTATGCACTCCGAAACAAGCTGCTGGAACAGCCCGAAGAAAAGGCCAAGGAAATTGCACTTTCTCTTGAATTGTTCACAACCGGCTCCCTTGATATTTTCGGTCACGAAAGCACCGTTGACCTCGACAAGCGGATTGTTGTATTTGATATTCATGGCTTGGGTGCACAGTTAAAACCTACGGGACTTTTGGTTATCACCGATACGATTCTCAACAGGGTTACGCTCAACTGGAAAAAGGGCAAGCGAACGCATATTTTCATCGACGAGTTCCATGTCGTCTTTGAGAACGAGCAAAGCGGTATTTTTTTCAATTCTGCATGGAGGCAGTTTAGAAAGCGCGGTGGTTATCCGACGGCGGTTACGCAGAATGTGGAATATCTGCTCGATTCCGTGCAGGCAAGCACAATGCTCTCCAACTCTGAATTTGTGGTGATGTTGAACCAAGCCTATTCCGACCGTGCCAAGCTCTCGAAACTTTTGAATATTTCTGATGAGCAAATGAGCTATGTTACCAATGCGGACGCCGGCTGCGGTCTTATTAAATACGGCAGTGCCCTTGTGCCGTTTATCAACCGATTTCCGAAAGATACGAAGCTGTATCAGCTTATGACAACCAAACCCGGCGAGGGTGTGTTTGGAGGTGCTGTAAATGGAAACAAGTAACTTAAATGTTCACCCGCAAATCCTCGATTTATATGAAGCATTGGAACAAAATGGGCTGCACAAAGAGAAAGAAGAAGTACAATCCCTTGTTGGATATATCGAAAATATGGAATACAACCTGTCCGTAATGATGTCCGAAATACAGGAAATGCACAGCCAAGTTGACCGGCTCCAAAATAAAGGGGTTCGGGCAAAGTGCGTGCAGATCGTAAAAACGGCGGAGGATAAAATCGGACAGGCAAAGACTATGGTTTCGATTGCCAAGGTCAAAATGATTCAGTCGGCCGAAAATGCCGTCAAGAGCTTCAAAGAAAAAGGAAAATCGGCGCTGGTGCAAGCGGTGGAGGCTATGCGCATTCCCGCCGCTCTCTCCGCTATGAAAAACGGGTTTTCCCATGCGGCGGAATCCATGCGCCAAAGCGCAGGGCGGCTCGATTCGTGACGAGCTTCACGAAGTAGGCGGTCATATGAAGAACGCAGGGCGCGCTCTGCTTGGAAAACCGGCAAAGCAATCCGCAAAGCTGGAATCGGACAAAGGGATTCTCGCCAAGCTACGGGGCTTTTTCGATTCCTGCGGCAAAACATTTTCCAAAATGGAGCGAGGTGCGGATAACTTGCTCGGCAAAATGCAGCGTGATAAAGTGCCGGAGAAACAATCGGTAAAATCCGAACTGCGGAAGCTGAAAAGCGAGCTTTCCCAACAATCCAAAGCGCCGCTTGCCAAGGAGCAGGCACGATAAAGCAGGAGGACAACTGATATATGAAAAGCAAAAATCTGATGATCGGGGCGGCCGCTTGTGCCGCCCTTTTCTTTTTCTCCGGCGTTATGCTCTGCCGGCAGTACGCAGACCAAAAGCAAAGCGCCGAGGCGTTTGAGAAAATCGCCGTGCTTGTGGAAGCCGGAACGCCGCCCGCCGATGAGCCGCAGGACGCCAAGCCCCCGGAACAGACGGCGTTTGAAAAATATGCGGCGGTCTACAAACAAAACAATGATTTTGTGGGCTGGATTTCCATTGAGGGGACAAACATTGATTATCCCGTTATGCAGACCGTCGATACCCCGAATTACTATCTGAAACGGAATTTTGATAAACAGTACAGCGACTACGGCGTTCCCTATGTGCAGGAAAATTGCGACCTTGAATTTTCCGACAACTGCGTTTTATACGGTCACCATATGAACAACGGCACGATGTTTTCCGACCTCTGCAAATATGCGGACGAGGATTTTTACAGGGAGCACAAAACAATCCGTTTTGATACGCTGTCGGACTTTGGCGAGTATGAGGTTATCGCCGCTTTTAAAACCGTCGCCTATTCCGAGCAGGGCTTTAAGTATTACCATTTTACACTTGCGGATTCTGCGGAGGATTTTGACACTTATATCGCCAAATGCAAGGAACTTTCCCTGTATGATACGGGTGTGACCGCCGAATACGGCGACAGGTTGATTACCCTTTCCACCTGCGAATACAGCAGACCCAACGGCAGAATGGTCGTGGTAGCAAAACAGAGTGTTTTTCCCGCCGGGGAGGTGGTGGGTAATGCCTGATATAAAGACAAAGAATATTGTAAAAGGCACAATCAAGACGATTGATAAATCGTCAGTAGCCGCCGAGCGTATGAAAGACGCCTATGTCCGCACAAAGGATAAAGCGGAGCACGGCGTTTATTCTGCGGAGGGTTCACCCGGCGAATATGCGGCTGACCGTGTTTCGGGCGGGACTGATACCATTGCCCGTGAAGCGATACACCAATTTGATAAACAAGGTCGCAAGGGTGTGAAAACTACCAAAGAAAATATTTCCAAAATCAAAGAACATTTTAATCAGAGACCGACCGAGCTTGCCAAAAAGCAGGTTCAAAAAAGAGCTGCCAAAGGATTCCACCGTTCAGCCGATACCGCTAAAAAATCCATTAAAACGGTTGAGCGTAACGGTAAGACGATTAAGCAGACGGCAAAATCCACGGGCAAGGCAACGGTGAAATCTGCAAAAGGTACGGTTAAGACGGCTCAAAAAACGGTGAAAACCGCCGAGCGTACTGCCCGAACAACAGTCAAGACCGCTCAGCAGACGGCAAAAGCGGCACAGAAAACAGCACAGGTCACGGCGAAAGCTGCAAAAGCGGCTGCCCAAGCTGCCCGTGCCGCCGCAAAAGCCGCAGTAACTACCGCAAAGGCAGTCGCCAAAGCGATAGCTCTTGCGGTCAAGGCGATTATTGCAGGTACAAAGGCTTTGATTGCCGCTATTGCTGCCGGGGGGTGGATTGCGGTTGTCATCATACTCATTATTTGCGTGGTGGGTCTGCTCGTCGGATCGTGCTTCGGAATTTTCTTTTCGGGTGAGGATTCGGGTAGCGGAATCACTATGCAGAATGTGGTACAGGAAATCAACACCGATTATCAATCGCAGATTGACACCACAAAGGCAAATATCTCCTACGATGTTTTGGAAATGTCCGGTTCCCGTGCCGTCTGGCCGGAGGTGCTTGCGGTTTATGCCGTCAAGACGACCACCGACCCGAACAATGCACAAGAGGTTGCCACCATAGACGATTCCAAGAAAGCCATTCTCAAAGATATTTTCTGGCAGATGAATGAAATATCTTCACGAACCGAAACCAAGACCGAGGAAATCATCATCGAAACCGACGACGGACACGGCAATATTGTGGAAACGGTGACTACCGTGACCCGCACCTATCTGTATATTACGGTCAGTCATAAAACCGCCGATGAGATGGCGGCCAAATACGGGTTCAATACGGAGCAGAAAAAACAGCTTGCCGAGCTTCTTGCCGAAGAAAACCGCAGTATGTGGAGTGTGGTTCTTTACGGTATTTACAGCGAGGACGGCGAGATTGTTTCCGTCGCCCTGTCACAGATCGGAAATGTAGGTGGTGAGCCGTATTGGAGTTGGTACGGCTTTAATTCCCGTGTGGAATGGTGTGCTTGTTTTGTTTCGTGGTGTGCTAACGAGTGCGGCTATATCGACGCCGGGGTTATCCCCAAATTTGCAGGCTGTATTCAAGGCTCTAACTGGTTCAAGGAAAGAGGGCTTTGGCAGGACGGCAGCTTTACACCGTCGTCAGGTCACATCATTTTCTTTGACTGGGAGGGCGACGGTTTAACCGACCATGTTGGAATTGTTGAGCGTGTAGAAAACGGCACGGTCTACACCGTTGAGGGTAATTCCGGCGACGCCTGCAAGCAAAACAGTTATCCTATTGGCAGCAGTGTTATCTATGGCTACGGCACGCCTGCGTACTAAAAACTGCAAAATATGTTTCTGTTTCTTTGAGCGACAAAAAGTGGGACAATACCGCTAAAAATAAGATATAAGCAACAAGTGGAATATCTCCTGTCGAAATTTCCAAAGCGAAGTATAACGGCACAGAATCAGAGCCGGTTTTCTCTGTCCCTGACGGTGCAATATTCCGGGTATTAAGGTAATAAGTATCTCATACCATTTCAAATTTTTTAAAGGGGATATAGTGTTTTACCGTATCCCCTTTACTTTTGCAATATGGAAAAACATTTAACGGCAGGAATTTCCCATGCCGTTTTTAGACAGAAGTCATTGACATATTTAGCATTTTAGCTATAATAAAAAATATAAGGGGGCATTAAATATGAATGAAGATTTCTTTCACGCATTGACAAGTCCATATAGACGAGAAATCATAAAAATGCTGAAATGGAAAAATATGAGTGCCGGAGAGATTGCCGATCATTTCAATATATCTCAGCCCTCGATTTCCCGACACCTTGATGTACTGAAAAGAGCAGAAATTATTACTGCCGAAAGAAAAGCAAATCAAATAATTTATTCGTTGAACTTGTCGGTTGTGCAGGAAATTTTAGTGCATATTACTGATTTGCTTGATATGAAAGAAGGCGCTGTATATGAAGATCAATAAAACAAGAGACTTTGTTATTCTGCTTTCTATCCTAAGGCTGGTGAAACCAAATTGAAAATATATATTATTGAAGATGATACCAAATTACGGACAGAGCTTGTAAAACTACTGTCTTCCTATCAATATAATTGCAGTTTTGATGATGATTATCAAAACATTATTTCTCATGCACTGCAAGCAAAACCGGATTTAATTTTATTAGATGTCAATTTACCTGTTTTTGACGGATATTATGTCTGCCGTGAACTTCGGAAACTGTCTGATATACCGATCATCATTGTTACCAGCCGCAGCACCGATATGGACGAATTGATGAGTATGAATCTTGGTGCAGATGATTTCATTACCAAGCCCTATCATTCTCAAATTTTGCTTGCGCGGATTTCCGCTGTTTTGAAACGCTGCAACGGTCAGGGTATTTCAGAAAAAGCCGAGTATAAGGGCATTACGATTTATCCGTCACAAAGCAAAATTTCCTATGGGGGCAGCGAAGCGGAATTGACTAAAAATGAAATGAAAATTTTGACACTGCTAATCAACAACGCCGGTAAAATCGTTTCACGAAACGACTTGATGAATGCGCTGTGGCAGTCAGATGTGTTTGTAGATGATAATACGCTCACGGTAAATGTAAACCGCCTGAGAAAACGGATAGAGGAAATCGGTGCGCCGGAACTGATTACAACAAAACGAGGACAGGGATACATGATATGAGCTTTATAGGATTCTTAAAAGAAAAATGGCTGTTTCTTGTTTGTCAGACGGTCATGCTTGCTACAATTTCAGGATTGTTATATGGTTTAGGTCTTAACATCAGTGGGATTGTCTTTATCTGCATTTGTTGGCTGTTGGCTGCACTTGTTCCGTTTTTTGGGGAGTATTTCAAGAAAAGAAGCTATTACAGTAAACTATATGATTCTCTGGAAAAATTGGATAAAAAGCAGCTGCTTGTTTCTGTTTTGGATACACCCGATTTTGCAGAGGGTGAAATCCTATATGATGTTTTAAGGCAAACGAAAAAAGCAATGAATGATGAAATTGCTGCTTACCGTCATTTGAATGAGGACTATCACGATTATGTGGAAACTTGGATTCACGAAATTAAAATACCGATTTCCTGCATTGACTTAATCTGCGAAAACAACAAAAATGATGTTACAGGCAACATTCAAGAAGAATTAACCCGCATTGACCGCTATGTAGAACAGGCTCTATACTATGCCCGTAGCATTCACTTAGAAAGAGATTATTCTGTACGGAAGCTGTCTTTGGAGCAAGTCGTCAAATCGGCTGTAAAGAAACACGCAAAACAATTGATTGCCTGCAATATACGATTGCAATTTGATAACTTGGAGAAAACAATTTACAGCGATTCCAAATGGCTGGATTTTATTTTGGGGCAGCTTATTTCCAACAGTATCAAATACAGAAGTAGCAATCCTGCTCTCTTGTTTTCGGCAGAAGAAAACAAGGACAGCGTATTGCTTCATGTTGAGGACAATGGTATCGGTATTGCGGACAACGACATAAACAGAATTTTTGACAAAGGTTTTACCGGGCAGAACGGAAGAAATTTCACAAAATCCACCGGCTTAGGGCTTTACCTTTGCAGACAGCTTTGTAATAAAATGCACTTAAATATCTATGCTTCTTCCGAAGTTCGTAGCGGCACGACCATAACGATTGTTTTTCCAAAAGACAGCTTGACATTACTGCAAGAAGAATAATAGAAAGACAGATCGCACAGCGGGTTATCTGCCGTGCGGTCTGTTCTCTTATGTGACAAAAATGTTCGTTTTCTGTAAGGTACATCAATGGTTACGGTGGTTTTTCGTTGATATAATAGTACTATCAATCGTTAAACTCATACCATTAGGAGGAATTTATCCATGAACACCATATTAAAAGTGGAAAATCTTGAAAAATATTACGGAAGCAAGGGGAATATCACAAAAGCTGTTGACAATATTAGTTTTGAAATTGCTGAGGGAGAATATGTCGGCATTATGGGCGCGTCCGGCAGCGGTAAAACAACCCTGTTAAACTGCGTATCCACCATAGACACTGCAACTTCGGGACATATTTATGTGGACGGAAAAGATGTTACCTCTATGAAAGCAGCCGCATTATCTCAGTTCCGCCGTGAAAAGCTGGGTTTTGTTTTTCAGGACTTCAATCTGCTGGATACACTCACAGCCTTTGAAAACATTGCGCTTGCGCTGACTATCACAAAAACACCCACTGATCAGATTGACAAGCAGGTGCGGCAAATTGCTGAACTGCTGGATATTACTGATATTTTGAAAAAATACCCGTATCAAATCTCTGGCGGTCAAAAACAAAGGGTTGCGGCGGCTCGTGCAATCATCACAAATCCAAGTCTGATTTTAGCAGACGAACCGACCGGCGCTTTGGATTCAAAATCAGCCCGTATGCTGCTTGAAAGTTTCAGAAAACTAAACGAAGCAATCAACGCCACTATTATGCTTGTTACCCATGACGCATTTACCGCAAGCTACTGTAAACGGATTCTTTTTATCAAGGACGGAAAGTTGTTCAATGAAATTATCCGCGGAACAGAAAGCCGAAAGGAATTTTTTGACCGTATTATGGAAGTAATCGCTCTGCTTGGGGGTGATTTGAATGCTGACTAAACTTGCTTTCAAAAACATAGGAAAAAGTTTGCGTGACTATGCCATATATTTTCTCACTCTTGTTTTAGGCGTAAGCATTTTCTATATGTTCAATTCTATTTACGCCCAGCAAGAACTGATGGAAATCACAAAAGTTCCCGTCTTGGAAACACCGCCTATTGTGGCAATGCTTTCTGTCATATCTGTTTTTGTCGCTGTCATATTGGGATTTTTAATTGTATACGCCAACAACTTTTTTATTAAGCGCCGAAAAAAAGAGCTTGGCGTTTATATGATTCTCGGTATGGAAAAATCAAAAATATCAATCGTCTTGATTCTTGAAACGGTATTGATCGCGATTGTTGCATTAGCTGTGGGACTTCTTTTGGGAATATTGGGTTCACAGTTTATGTCAATCTTTACTGCAAATCTTTTTGAAGCCGATTTAACAAAATACAAATTCATCTTTTCTTTTGACGCGGCTGTAAAAAGTGTCGAATATTTTGCCATTATCTTTTTGATTGTCATTCTTTTTAACGCGGTTGTACTGCACAAGGCAAAGTTGATCGACCTTTTGTATGGTGAAAAGAAAAATGAAACTCCGAAAATAAAAAGCACATTGGTATCAGTAATCCTTTTTGTTGTTTCGGTTGCTATGCTGGCGGTTGCATATATTGTCATTCTTCAATATGACGCTACAACCAATCCCAATGAAAATTATATCAAAATCCCCGTTGTTTTGGGTGCGGTCGGAACATTCCTGCTCTTTTTTTCTCTTTCCGGCATTTTTATGAAATTACTGAAATCTAAGAAAAAATTCTATTACAAAGACCTTAATATGTTTGTAATCAAACAGTTAAATAGCAAAATCAATACAAACTTTATTTCGATGTCAATTGTTTGCCTTGTCCTGTTTCTTGTTATCGTTGTTTTTTCCTCTGGGTACAGTGCTCAAAATATTATTTCAGCTCAATTAAGAGAACAGGTTGCCTACGATTTCAGCTTAGACGGTGAATACCGTGGTCCGGAATCTAATCCGGAAGAAGATATTCCGGAAATTTTTATCAATTTTCCGAAAGAAATCCAAACCAGCAGGGAAATCAAAAACTATGCGGAATACAGCTTTTTTAATATGGAGGAAACAGGTGGCAAGTACGGTGATTATGATTTGGACTTATCCGTTTTGGGCTCTAATATTAGCGACTCTCCGCTGTATTTTATGAAATTGTCCGAATACAATCAGCTCCGAAAAATAAACGGATTAACTCCTTGCAACCTGTCAGATAATGAATATCTGATTGTTTATGAAGACAGTGATTTATCTGTGGTTGCCGATCAGTTTATTGACAAAAACATTCCGGTTACGGTGGAAGGAAATGCCTTGCAGACTGCGAAAAAAGCAGAGCGGCTCACCTTTGGAAACCGATATTTCGGGGGAATTGTTTTTGTGGTTAATGACAGCTTAACCGAAAACTTGTGGGAACAGAAACGAGTATTAAATATCAACTGTATTAGCGATGAGGCATCCATATCTTTTCAGGAGAAACTTGAAGAATACCGAAACGAAGCCGGTGCAGAAGCAGCGTTTATGAATTACAAAAGCAAAATCAATATTTATGCGGGAAATATTACTGATAAAGCGACTGCCGCTTTTTTAGCAATCTATCTTGGCTTTGTATTCATAATTACCGGTGCGGCTGTTTTAGCCATCCAGCAGCTTTCCGAAGCCGCCGACAACAAAGAACGGTATTGCCTGCTCAAAAAGTTGGGCGCAGACAAAAAATTGCTTGACAAGGCGCTTTTTACTCAAATTTTCAGCTATTTTATGATACCGCTTTTGTTGGCAATCATTCATTCAATTGTAGGTATCAAAGCTGTTTATAATTTGCTCATTCAGCTTGGTCAGGTGAATATAGCTTCGAGCATTGTATTGACAGCCGGATTTGTAATTTTGATATACGGTGCGTATTTCCTTTTAACCTATATGGGAAGCAAAAATATTGTCAACAAATAAGGTTATGACTGAAATAGAAACAGCACCTGAAACAAAATTGGTGTTGCTCCTGTTTTTTAGATGAAAATGTCTAATCGTAATTTTCAATGGGAAAACAGAAGAATTATTTATCCTGCAAGTCCAAATCTGATTTATTTACTGATAGGTGAAAAATGAAAAAAGAAAAATGGTTGTTATGTCCGAAATGTAACGGTAAAACAAGGCTCAAATTGAGAGAAGATACCGTATTAGAAAAGTTTCCTTTATATTGCCCGAAGTGTAAACAAGAAATACTAATCAATGCACAGGAAATGACTGTGATTGTCATCAAAGAGCCAGACGCATAGATGCAGAGCCGATGACCTTGTGATTATTCATAGGTCATCGGCCCTTTTACTGCTGGAAAACATTTTATGGCCGCTCCTTTGCCTGACTTTCCAATGCGGCTTTTACAGTTGCCTTGATGATTTGCATAGATCGTTCATCACAGTTGTAAAGCATACGGACGATATCTTCTATCTCGGAATCTTTGGACGGCTTCTCAGGATAGAAAATCGAATCCGATGAAATGGCTAACTCACGGATTAGCTTATAGAGAACATCATAGCTGGGCTTTTTGCCCTCATTCTCAATCCGATATAAGTATCGCTCGGTGATTCCCACTTTCTCTGCCAGCGATTCCATTGTGATATTCGCACGCTGACGGGCAGATTTTATGATTACTCCGAGAATTTCAGGTATGTTATGCACTGCCGGTTCACCCCCCATATTTATAATTTTACTGATTTATGCCATGTTTATAATGGCATAAAAAGTCAATTATTAGTGAACAGACAGTTCGTATATCTTTGAACTCAATAGATTGAACAGCCCCGCCAAATAAAAAAACGAGGTTTTGTCGGGGAATTTCAATATGCCTATCCCCCAATTCCGAGTTTTTGGATTGGGGGGATTTTTGTGCGTTGGACAGACACCAATGCCTCGTTGCTGATAATGAGCAACGAGTATGAGCGTATGCAGTAGACCGCATATACCCTGACGGTACACGGTCAAAAAAAGCCCTACTTATTTTTCGGGACAGTTTGGCTCACACACTGAACCCACAAGCCATAGTTGTAATGAAATAAAAACACACGCACCTGCGTTGCGGCGCTTTTTGCCGTTATGCAGGTGCGTTTTTGTATGTAAGAAAACGAATCTATTTCGTTGTCGTTCACCGCCCCGGTCAATCTGAATTTTTCAAATTTCAGATTGATCGGAGGTAACGACTATGGACGAGAAGCGCCCAAAACGCAGAAAAGACAAATATAATCCTTATACGCTTTCCGAAAAAGAGGGCAGATATTTTATTTCCTTTCGGGACGGACAAGGTGTAATGCAGGAATTACAGATAACACGAGAGCTATTCGAGGTAATAGACGGTTTTGAATTGGACGACCTTTCCATTCTCAATGAATGGGACAGGCACTACGAACATTCAGAGCTTACCGAAACTACTCTCCATAACCGAGCAACAACGCCCCCGGAATCGGTTGAGGACGCCGTTTTTCGGAACTTGCAGTATGAAACCCTGCATAAAGCCATTAGCCAACTACCCGAAACACAACGACGACGGCTCGTGTTGTATTATTTTGCGGGGCTTACATACGACAAAATTGCAGAAATGGAGGGTTGCAAGCACCCCGCAGTCATAAAGTCTGTTAATGCTGCGGTTGAAAAAATTAAAAAAATTCTTTCCGAATAGGGTTACAATTTGCCTTTTAAGTGAGGAAACAGGTGGAGAGGTATAAAAAGCTCTCTGCCTGTTTTCCCTTTTGTGCGGTGAATGGGCGTGCCCTTTGACAACTAAATACCCATTCATCAAACACTTTCCTATTGCTATTGTGATGAGCATGAGCCACATTAGCGGCTGCGCCACGATCTGCCGGAAACGAAAGTAACAAGATTACACCTGTGAAATGATTATGGTCTTTGGCTTTCCGTTCTCCGGCAGGGAGCGATTAACAGCCAGCTATCAATATCGGGCGGCTCCCGATACGGCGAGGACAGGCAATAGGGCTAATGATACTCCTGTTCAGTCACAGGTCGAGCGTGATAAAACCGTCGCAACCAATGAGAGCAGCCGGTAGAGAACCTACCGGGGGTGAGATTCCCGTGGAGCTGATAAGCCGTCGGCCGTTTGATGACTTCCCATAATAATCCGGGGTGTCGAGGACAAATAGGATTGTTTGAAAATAACGGTCAAACGGCAGGACAGGTCTGTGAAACGAGGAATCGTTTGGATTTCTTCGGCCTTAATTCTGTTTTGCTGTTTGACCTCTACATAGGCGATATACCGCCTAAAAATTCAAAGGAGGTCATTTATTACTATGAATCACACATATTTGCGAGGCGATATGTATTACGCCGATTTGGGAAAAGGTATCGGTTCGGAACAAGAGGGCTATCGTCCCGTTGTGATTATTCAGAACGATGTCGGCAACAAGCACAGTCCTACGGTGATTGTCGCTTCTATTACAAGCAAAAAGGACGCTAAGCCCAAATTGCCTACCCATTATTTTATCAGCGCAGAGGACGGCTTGGAACTGCCCTCGCTTGTTCTTTTGGAGCAGATACGAACCATTGACAAACGCCGCCTGCGTGATTTTATCGGTCACTTATCCGAAAAGCATATACATGGTATCAATCACGCTTTGGCTGTCAGCGTTGGACTGATTGACAGCGTACCGAAAAAGTTAATCCTTTGCCTTTGTAGCACCTGTGCCGAGAATTTTGACGGTTCGGGTGCTTTCGTTTTGCGTCGGGTTGATCGGAAGCAAACCGAAAAAGATACCTGCACCTACTGCAATCATAGAAAAGGATTTGACTATGAGTTAATTTCCAAGAACAGATAGGAGGAACTGCCTATGACACCAAACATTAAAATCGATAACGAATATGCGGCTGTACTCTTAATCGAAATCCTTTTTGAAAAAGGGCTCGTAAACAAACAGACATATATCAATGCGAAAAAGAGGCTAAATTCGCACATTTCACAATCAGTCTGTTTGTAAGTACAATAGAGATACCAAATCAAAGGAGGAACTATTATGATTCGAGAAAATACAGCTTTTAGGATTCCTAATACTACATTTTTAGATAGGAATAGAGAACGGAAAATCGTTTTTTACGGGCGTGTTTCTACCGAGCACGAGGCACAGTTAGCAGCGTTGGAAAACCAAATGCAATGGTACGACGATCAAGCAAGGTTTCACCCAAATTGGACGGTGCTTGATAAATATATCGACGAGGGTATCACCGGCACACAAGCTAAAAAACGCCCTGCTTTTATGCAGATGATTGAGGACGCAAAGCAGGGAGATTTTGACTTAATCGTTACTCGTGAGGTTTGTCGTTTTGCCCGTAACACGGTTGATACACTTGTTATGACACGGCAGTTAAAGAACTACGGCGTAGAAGTCTATTTTGTTGAAGATAATATCTGGACTATGGACGGCGACGGCGAGCTTCGTTTAACGATTATGGCTACTCTCGCTCAAGAGGAAAGCCGTAAGATTTCAGAGCGTGTTCGTGCCGGTCAGAAAATCAGCCGAGATAACGGCGTTCTCTATGGCAGCGGAAATATCATCGGCTACGACCGAGTAAACGGAACTTATGTTATCAACGAAGATCAAGCAGAAACCGTGCGAATGATTTTCGACCTTTATTTGGAGGGGCTGGGCGAAACTAAAATCTGCAAGGAACTTTCCCGACGCCAAAGAAAAGACGGTCACGGTAATGTAAGTTGGAGCGTTTCAAAAATCAGCCGGATTTTACGAAACGCTACCTATATGGGCTACAAATGCTATTTGAAATCGTACAGCAACAACTATCTGGAGCAAAAACGCATAAAGAATCTTGATGAAAGCACTTATCTCTATGTAAAAGGCGATTTTGAACCGATTATTTCCGAAGAAGTTTTTAAGCGGTGCGAGGAAATCCGCAAAAGCCGGACAACAAAAATGATTGTCAATAAAGGTGAGCGAACCTACGGAAAAAAGGCTTCACAAGATGTATGGCTGCGAAAACTCCGTTGTGCCTGCGGTTCTACTTTCCGCAAAAACAAATGGAGAACAAACCAGCGTGGCGATACCGTATTCGGTTATCAATGCTACAATCAAGTGAACAACGGCAGCAAATCGTTCCGTGAGAAAAACGGTCTTGATACAGACGGTTACTGCGATATTCGTATGATCGGTGATTGGAAACTCGACCTTATGGCAAAGAAAATTTTTGAAACCATATGGACGGACAAGAAAGAGGCTGTTTTGGAAGCCTACAAAATACTTGAAGAATGTTATCAATCCGATTCTAACAAGAACAAGGCAACCGTTTCGGCAATTCAAGGTAAAATTTCTCGTGCCACAACGAGAATGAACAATTTGATCGCTATGCGTGCCGACGGCGAAATATCCAAAGAGCAATTTCAAAACCTGCGACAAGAAGCGGAAAAGGAACTTGCGACCTTGAATGAAGAACTTAACAGACTAAACGCTGTTTCCGATGAAGCGGCCGAAGCACTTGATATAACTGCGATTGAAGCCGGACTTAATGAGGTTATTGATTTTTCAGGCTCCCAAATCAACGAAAGCATTATTGAAAAGTTTGTTTCCCGCATTACTCCTATTGATAACGGACATTATCGCTGGGATTTGAACTTTACACCGAACGCCAAACAAGCCGTTATCGGTTTTGTAGAGGGACGAAAAGGCAAGGCAACTGTCGATATAAAAGAATACGGTGAGAATGACGAGCATTCTCACCGTACATATGATAAGTCTATTCAGTTTTCCGCTAACGGGACGATAGCCTATCTTTGTTTAATAGCAGCCTGTGCTGCGCTGAGGCGTGCGATCGGCACGCGGAAGGGCGAGCAGGAAACATAATCAAGGCCGATGTCGTTGCAGAACTCGACGGAAGTCGGGTCGCCGCCGTGCTCACCGCAGATACCGCAGTGGAGCTTCGGGTTGACGGGCTTGCTCATAGCGATGGTCATCTGCATGAGCTTGCCGACGCCGTTCTGATCAAGCTTTGCGAACGGATCGTTCTCAAAGATCTTGGTGTCATAGTAAGCGTTGAGGAACTTGCCTGCATCGTCACGGCTGAAGCCGAAGGTCATCTGAGTCAGATCGTTGGTGCCGAAGCAGAAGAAATCAGCCTCAGCAGCGATCTCGTCAGCGGTGAGAGCCGCTCTCGGGATCTCGATCATGGTGCCGACCTCATACTCAAGGTCAATGCCGGCAGCCTTTATCTCAGCGTCAGCAACCTCGACAACGATCTTCTTGACGAACTTGAACTCCTTGACGTCGCCGACAAGGGGAATCATGATCTCGGGAACGATCTTCCAATCGGGATGCTTCTTCTGAACATTGATAGCAGCGCGGATAACAGCAGCAGTCTGCATCTTTGCGATTTCGGGATATGTGACAGCCAGACGGCAGCCGCGGTGACCCATCATCGGGTTGAACTCATGGAGAGAAGCGATGATAGCCTTGATATCCTCAACGCTCTTATGCTTTGCAGCTGCAAGAGCCTCGATGTCAGCCTCCTCGGTGGGAACAAACTCATGGAGAGGCGGATCAAGGAAGCGGATGGTGACCGGCTTGCCTTCGAGGGTCTCATAGAGCTTCTCGAAGTCGCCCTGCTGATAGGGAAGAATCTTCTCAAGAGCTTCTTCTCTCTCTTCAACAGTATCGGAGCAGATCATCTCGCGGAAAGCAGCGATTCTGTCAGCCTCGAAGAACATATGCTCTGTACGGCAAAGGCCGATGCCCTCTGCGCCGAGCTCAACAGCCTTGGCTGCGTCGCGCGGAGTATCTGCGTTGGTGCGAACCTTAAGGGTTCTGTACTTATCAGCCCAGCCCATGATTCTGCCGAACTCGCCTGCGATGGAAGCGTCGACAGTCGGGATGATGCCGTCATAGATGTTACCGGTAGAGCCGTCGATGGAGATGAAGTCGCCCTCATGGAAGGTCTTACCTGCAAGGGTAAACTTCTTGTTCTCCTCGTCCATGATGATCTCGGAGCAGCCGGAGACACAGCAGGTACCCATACCACGGGCAACGACAGCTGCGTGAGAGGTCATACCACCGCGGACAGTCAGGATACCCTGAGATGCCTTCATGCCGGTGATGTCCTCGGGAGAAGTCTCAAGGCGGACAAGGACAACCTTCTCGCCTCTTGCCTTCCAAGCCTCAGCGTCGTCGGCGGTGAAGACGATCTTGCCGCATGCAGCGCCGGGAGAAGCGCCAAGACCCTTACCGATCGGGGTAGCGGCCTTGAGTGCCTTTGCGTCAAACTGGGGATGAAGGAGGGTGTCGAGGTTTCTGGGCTCGATCATAAGAACAGCCTCTTCCTCGGTTCTCATACCCTCGTCAACGAGATCGCAGGCGATCTTGAGAGCTGCCTGAGCGGTTCTCTTACCGTTACGGGTCTGAAGCATGAAGAGCTTGCCGTGCTCGACGGTGAACTCCATGTCCTGCATATCTCTGTAATGGTCTTCAAGAATCTTGCAGACCTTCTTGAACTCTGCGAACGCCTCGGGGAACTTCTGCTCCATCTCAGCGATCTTCATGGGAGTACGGACGCCTGCGACGACGTCCTCGCCCTGTGCGTTGGTGAGGAACTCACCGAACAGACCCTTAGCGCCGGTTGCGGGGTCGCGGGTGAACGCAACGCCGGTGCCGCAGTCATCGCCCATGTTGCCGAACGCCATGGACTGGACGTTAACGGCAGTACCCCACGAATAGGGGATATCGTTGTCGCGGCGATAGACGTTTGCGCGGGGGTTGTCCCACGAACGGAAAACAGCCTTAATAGCGCCCATGAGCTGCTCCTTGGGATCGGTCGGGAAATCGGTGCCGATCTTTGCCTTGTACTCAGCCTTGAACTGAGAAGCGAGCTCCTTGAGATCGTCAGCGGTAAGCTCGACGTCCTGGGTCACGCCCTTCTTCGCCTTCATAGCGTCGATGAGCTGCTCGAAATACTTCTTACCGACCTCCATAACGACGTCGGAATACATCTGAATGAATCTTCTGTAGCAGTCCCAAGCCCAACGGGGATTGCCGGACTTCTCTGCGATAGCCTCAACAACCTCCTCGTTAAGACCGAGGTTAAGAATAGTGTCCATCATGCCGGGCATGGAAGCGCGGGCGCCGGAACGGACGGAAACAAGGAGCGGATTCTCCTTATCGCCGAACTTCTTGCCGGTGATGCCTTCCATCTTGACGATGTACTCGTTGATCTCTGCCATGATCTCGGGATTGATCTCGCGGCCGTCCTCATAGTACTGTGTGCAGGCCTCGGTGGTGATGGTGAAGCCCTGAGGAACAGGAAGACCGATGTTTGTCATTTCAGCAAGGTTTGCGCCCTTACCGCCGAGAAGCTCTCTCATCTGAGCGTTGCCCTCGGAGAACAAATAAACGTACTTGTGAGCCATGATATACCTCCGTAAATAGTGTTTTTAGCTGCGAAGAAGATGCAGAAACCAAAGGCTGCATCTTCGCCTCATGTTATTATAGCAGACCGGCAGGAAAAATACCATATATTTTTACAATAAAATAGCGATTTTTGCGACTTTTCTTTTGTACAGATTTGACTATACAATTATATATAGCGCAGGGAGAGCCTCCCTGCGCCGAAAAAGTGTCTGTAATTTAGATGTTCAGAACATAAAAGGCAAAAGAAAGCCCAACGCTGCAACAAAAATCAGCACGCCCGTAAATATTGCCCACAGTTGCCATGTATCTCCTTTAACAATGAGATTTACCGTTTTAAATCCCGAAAAAGTTGCGCCTACCGTTGCCAGAAAAACCAAAGCAACAATTAAAATAGAGGGATCCATATTTCGCACAGCCTCCTTTTACACTGTCCAAAGATATTCTTCAACCAACTGCTCATACGCAGCAGAGCGTTTTATGTCGGCAAGCCTCACCTATTAACCGGCATTAAATCACCGACTTTCCAAAATCAATTAGCAAAAATATATTTCATATCAATATCGTCATCTGACAAATTAATTTTATCAAATTATATTTCCAATGTCAATACAAAAGACAATTATTTTTTGTATTATGCATTTAATATGCAATGTTTGTTGACACATCTTTATTTTTTGCGCAATCTGTGCTCAACAAACGGCACATCGCGACCGACAAACAGGATTTCATCACAAGCTGCGTTCTTCTCGATTTATAAAATCTTTGAAAAATCGCGCCGTCATATGCACAATGGCTTGTAATTTCACTCTTTTTCTGTCATAATATATTTTAAGATACCGCACGGGTATCAATAAGGAAAGGACAATAAGCTTTATGGATAAGAAATGTGCTGTTATTCTCGCCGCCGGCGAAGGCACGCGAATGAAGAGCAAAAAGCCGAAGGCTCTCGCCGAGGTTCTGTTCGCGCCGATGATCGACTGGGTCATAGGCGCCGTAAAAGAAAGCGGCATAGACGACATATGCGTTGTTAAAGGCTTCGGCGCGGAATATCTCGACGCGCACCTTGCAGGCAGCTGCGAGACCGTGCTCCAGAGCGAGAGACTCGGAACGGGTCACGCCGTTTTGCAGGCGGGAAACTTTATTGAAAGCAACGGCGGCGATGTCCTCGTTTTAAACGGCGACGCTCCGTTCATCGACGCAAAAACAATATACGATGCACTCGCCCTGCACAAGAAAGAGGGCAACAGCGTCACCGTTATCTCTGCGGAGATAGACGATCCGACCGGCTATGGCAGGATAATCCGCTCGGCGGACGGTTCGGTTGAAAAGATAGTCGAACAGCGCGACGCGAACGCCGAAGAGGCGGCTGTAAGAGAAGTCAACTCCGGCGCATTCTGGTTTGACGGCAAAGCTCTGATGCGCGCGCTCAACAGCCTCAACGCAAAGCGCGCGAGCGGAGAGAACACGAAGAAAGAGTTCTATCTGACCGACGCTCTTGAAGAGATAAAGTCATACGGTCTGCGCGCAGGTTCGTTCACGGCGCAGAGCGAAGATATAATCCTCGGCGCGAACGACAGAGTTCAGCTCAATGCGCTCAACGATCTTGCCCGCCACCGCGAGCTTGAGAAGCATATGCGTGCGGGCGTGTCGATCCCCTGCACCGACGGCGTCATTATCTGCCCCGGCGCAAAAATCGGCAGGGACACCGTGATTCTCACCGGCTCTGTGATAAAAGGCGACAGCGTTATCGGCGAGGACTGCACGATAGGTCCCGACTCGCTCGTTGAAAGCAGCACGATAGAAGACGGCGTTTCGTTCGTCCGCTCGGTCTGCTACTCATCGAAGATACTCGACGGCGCGGACATCGGTCCGTTCGTCCGCATCCGTCCCGGCAGCGTTATCGGCAGTTCAGTCCATGTCGGCAACTTCGTTGAAGTCAAGAACAGCACGATAGGCGCAGATACAAAGATATCCCACCTTTCGTATATCGGCGACTCCGATCTCGGCACGGGAATCAACATCGGCTGCGGCTGCGCTACGGCTAATTACTCCGGCAACAAAAAGAGCCGCACCACAATCAAGGACGGCGCGTTTATCGGATGCCACACCTGCCTCGTGGCTCCCGTTGAGGTCGGCGAAAACGCATACACGGCGGCAGGCTCGACCGTGACCGAGAATGTCCCCGACAACTCGCTCGCAGTCGCCCGCTCCAGACAGACGGTCAAAAAGGGCTGGGTGAAGATAAAGCAGCCCTATAAGCATAAAGTTTAAAAGAAAGACGGTGAAATTGCCATGAAGAAAGGCAAGAAAGCGGCGATAATCATTATTGCCGTCATCGCGGCCGCGGCGATAGTTGTCGGCGGACTCGTCCTCGGAGGAGTCATCCCTGTCGGCAACAAGAGAACGGCATCTGCACAGGAGATAGCTGTTGACGACACCGCAATGACCGCATACAAGACTATCCCCCAGGTCTACAAGATCACACTCAAATCGCTCTACGGCATGAGCGCCGACGATGTTGCAAAGTTCTATGAGAACAACTGCGAGGGCTGGAACGTTTACGCCCAGACAGTCTCAATAAAGAACCGCAGCGACACTGCGATAGTCATCTCCAACGCGAAGAGCGAAGCGAACGGAACGGACAACATCTGGGTCTGCTCGCGCACCAACGAGGCCAACTATGTGACCATCGCTCCCGGCGAAACCGGGACATTCACATTCAATGTCCTCGCCAAGGGCTACAACAGCCCCGACGCTGTCAAATCGGCTCTCAAGAAGCTCAACCCGAGCATCGTGTTTGCGGAGAACAAGTCCGCCGCGAACCAGTCGTTCGTAAAATTTGACATGGCAAACGCCGACAAATTCGCGATCGATATAAAGTTCTGATAAAGTCAAAATAACATACGGGCGCTCGGGTTTCCGGGCGTCCGTATAAAATGTAAGGGAAAAAGATATGAATTTTTTCAGACGCACTCCCCGCGCTGTCGGCGCACCCGAATTTTTGATAGTCGGGCTCGGCAACCCGGGCAAGGAATATGAATTTACCCGCCACAATGCTGGCTTTCTCTGCCTCGATCTTTTCGCGCAGGAGAACGATATAAAAATAAACCGCCTGAAGTTCAACGCCCTCATAGGCGACACGGAAATTTGCGGCAAGCGCTGCATTCTTGCAAAGCCTCAGACTTTCATGAACAACTCCGGCGAGGCGGTGCGCGACATAGCCTCGTTCTACAAGATTCCGCCCGAAAAGATAATCGTAATTTTTGACGACATCTCTCTCCCCTGCGGCAGGCTCAGAATACGCCGCAAAGGCACGGACGGCGGTCACAACGGAATAAAGAGCATAATATATCAGCTTCAGAGCGATCAGTTCCCGCGCATCAAGCTCGGCATCGGCGCGAAGCTACACCCAGAGCAGCCGCTCGCCGACTGGGTGCTCTCGGTCATGAAAGGCGACGACCTCGAAAATCTGCGTTCCGCCTGTCTCAAGGCGTGCGACGCAATTCCCCTGCTCGTAAACGGAGAGACCGAAAAGGCAATGGGACTCTACAACGCCGCAAAATAACCGCGCGGCGACCGAGTCCCATTAAAAAGTCAGATCTTGAAGTTTTTCATCGAGGACACATCGTCCATTATGCCGCTGACGGTCTTCATAGCCTTTGCGGCGCTCTTCTTGACATTCTTTTTCGCCTTTTTGAGCGAATTGTTCGAGCCCATCATCATCGCACCCGACACTGCGGCCGCCGCGCCGCCGACTGCGAGGGCGACCATGACATTTTTGGCAGTCGATCCAGACTGAGCCATCTTCATAAAAGAACTCACCCCTTTTTATTTTTCAGAACGCTTCGGGCGTTCCCTTTATATTTTGAGCAGGGAGCGCGCCGGGATTCAAGACAAAATTTGTTTTGTCAAAACGCACGAAACAGGAGGACAAAAATGCAGCTGAACATAGTTCTCGTTGAACCCGAAATACCGCAGAACACCGGCAACATCGCGCGCACCTGCGCCGCGACCGGCTCGCGCCTGCACATAGTCAAGCCCATGGGATTCACCATTGACGACCGCAAGCTCAAAAGAGCCGGACTCGACTACTGGCATCTGCTCGACATAACATATTATGAAAACCTCGCGGACTTTTTTGAGAAGAACGCGGGCGGAAAATTTTTCTATTTTTCAACCAAGGCGGAGCACATTCATTCGGATGTAGTTTATCCCGACAACGCCTACATAGTCTTCGGCAAGGAGACAAAAGGACTGCCCGAGGAGCTTCTGCACGACAACCCGGACAGCTGCGTGAGAATACCGATGATAAACAATTCGGACGCCCGCAGTCTGAATCTCTCGAACTCCGTCGCCGTCGGCGTATACGAAGTTTTGCGCCAATGGGGATATCCCGAGCTGCTGACAAAAGGCAAACTGACAAAATTTGACTGGGACGAATAACGGCGAATAAACGGACGGGGAGCACCCGCTTTGCGGCTATTATTGAATTTATAAACGGTGTGACTTTTCGGTCGCGCCGTTGTTTTTAAGTTGTGAGTTGTGGGGCGGTGCAAATTTGGGATTTGTCGTGAAATCTATCAGGCTCCCCTGTAGGGGAGATGGCTCGGCGTGAGCCGAGGCTGAGGGGTTATTCCGCTTTGTTCAAAGTAATAAGTAAAAGTGAAAAACTAAGAAGTGTGCGGTAGGGGCAGATATCATCTGCCGACGAAACTTGCAAAAATACTTGGCACACGCCCCCAGACGTTGTAGGGTGCGGCGACCTCGACGCACCGATGCCGCGCCGCAGTACTTAGCCTGCGGCTCTTGGTCGGCAGCTCGGCACATTCGCCCGTAAACTCGCTTCGCTCAAACGATACGGGCTCGTGCGTCTTGCTTCGCAAGCCGTTCAGCCCTCTCAAAACATAGTCGCCTATCGCCCTTGAAGCGGGCGCTATGCTCCTTGTTTTTCGCCAACATCGCCTCGCTTCATCCGCCACAGGCGGCGCTTCGGTGATGTTGCCCGCCTGTCTCCGTTGGCTTATCAAACACTGCGGCGCGGCTATTGAAAGTATGATTACAAAAATTGGTTGAGTCGCTCACTTTTACCTTGCTATAGCTCAAGCGATAAATAAATTCCAATTCATCAAACCAACATCACCATCTCCACTCGTTTAAATACATGCAAACATCAAAATGTTAATCTGCGTTGCTTGCGGCAACGGGCAATCGGGGATACAATGTCGGTAACGACTGACAGAAAGGCGGTTATACCGATGCTCAATGAAAACATCAAAACTATCAGAAAATCAAAAGGACTCTCGCAGGAGGAGCTCGCGGTCAAGCTGAATGTCGTGCGGCAGACCGTGTCCAAATGGGAGCAGGGGTTGTCCGTTCCCGATTCGGATATGCTCACATCTTTGTCGGAAGCGCTCGGAACTCCAGTGAGCACACTGCTCGGCGAGAATGTCGCAAAGCAGGAAGCGAATGAGCTGAAAGCGATATGCGAAAAGCTCGAGGTGATAAACCTGCAGCTCGCGCGAAGAAAAATCGCGAGAAGAGCGGCACTTCACTGGCTGCTTATTGCACTCTGCGCGGCTATAATAATTATCTCTGCGGTGCTGATATCGCTCGGCAGCCCGTATCTCGGCTGGAATTTCGGCGACCCGGAAACTGCGGTTTTCGGCACGGTTTATCATGTGTTCGAGTGGCTGTTTGTCCGATTCGCACCGATAGCTTTTGTCGGTTCGCTCGTCGGAGTTATTATGACGCGAAAGAAGTGGTAACGTCTGAAAGCGCGGCGCCTGTCAGTATAGACTTATTTGCGGGATTATGCTATAATATAGACGGAATATAGCCGTATGCCGAAAAGGAGGTTTTATAATGCTTATCGTTCATCTTGTTGTGGCCGGGATTTTTCTGGTGCTCGGCACCGTCTTTGCGTTTGGCAAAGGCGCATTTCTGATTGCCGGTTATAATACCGCATCCGCAGAAGAAAAGGCGCAGTACGACGAAAAGAAGCTCTGTCGGGCTGTGTCGAAGCTTATGTTTGCGCTGGCGGCGTGTTGGGTCGTGGCGGCGCTCAGCGAAATCTTCAAAAACATGATTTTTCTGTGGGTAGGCATAGCGCTGTTTGCGGTTGTGATTGTCGTCGGAGTCGTCTGGATTAATACCGGGGACAGGTGCAAAAAGTAAAATTCGGATTGCAACACCGCGATTCTGCGTTCGAAACCCCGGTTGTCAAGACTTATCCGAAATTGATTTGATCGGAGTTGATTTAAATGAAAAGATTGGCGGCACTGATTTTAGCGCTTATGTTTGTTTTCGGATTGGTCGGCTGCAATAACAGGAATATGAACTATATCATAAAGCATGAGCCGAGCGTCACCGGGACAGTGGAGGAAGTTCACGACAACTATATGATTATTTATTTAAAGACGGATGGCTATCCGAACGGCGCAAGATGCGCGGTTTCTCTGAATGCCGAGAATAAGGACAGCTATACGGATGTGGCTGTCGGCGATGAGGTTATCGTTTACTATAACGGTGAAATCGCGGAGAGCTATCCGCTGCGGATTAACACTGTCTACGCTATCAATCTGAAAGCCCCCGCAAGCCGCGAAGCGGAGTGACTCTGTTTTAGGCAAACGGGGCGGTCGGTCCCGATAAAATTCTGATGAGGCTCCCCGCTTTGGGGAGCCTCTATTCTTATGCGCGGACGCACAGCCGCGGCTCCCCTGCGGACAGAAATCTGTCACCTTCGGCATATCCGCGCTTGTTTTGGATTTCATGAGGAACGACCCCCATAGCATAATATGCCGAAAGGGTGAAAACGGACAGCCGCAAAATAAAAACAGCCGCCGTATTCAGCGTGAAAAACCGAATCGGCGGCTGTTAAATTTATATATCAGAGTGTGTCAAAAAATCCCTTGGCGAGCACATAAGCCTGCTTGCCGTCGTGCGACATATATGTTGAGTGTCCCGCGTCCTTGATTATCGCGATGCGGCTGTTGGGGATTTTTCTGTACATATACACCGTATCGGAGAGCCACATGATATCATGCTCGCCCGCAACGATATAGGTCGGCGCGGCTATCTCACCGAGCATTTCGGCAGTGATATCAGGCAGGGTGAGCATCATGTCATTGAGCTTATCGTGGTGGAACATATTGTTGAATTTCACGCCGATGATAAAATACGGCTTCATCGTCTTGGGGCTCGTATTCGCGCCGCAGGATATTATCGCACCGGGGATATCCGGGTATCTCGCGGCGAGTGTCAGCGCAATTATGCCGCCGTCGCTGTGCCCCATGATATATGGCTTTCTGAGCTTCATCGCGGCGATGAACTGTGCGGTGTCGTCCGCCATGGATTCATAGTCTATCGTGCCCGGGTCGCTGCTCTGTCCGTGGCAGCGGCTTTCAATTACATAGACTGTGTAGTCGTTGGCGAGATAGCTTGCCGCCTCGGCGAGCGACTTCGCGCTGCCGCCGTTTCCGTGGATTAAGACAAGGGGCTGCTCGCCGCTGCCGTAAACGACATAGTGCATCCTGACATTTTTGAGCTGAACAAAGTCGTCGCGCACCGGCTCCTGCGGCGCGGGAAGCGACGAGGTGTCGAGCGTGATAAGATTATATTTTTTCGAGTCGATGCGGTTCTTTATTCTGTATGTGCCGAACCCGGCGGCGACCGCCAGCGCTATGCATCCGACGGTTATCGCGGCGATTTTAAGACCCTTTTTCGATGATTTTTTCATTTCTTTTTCTCCTGCCTGCGGCGTTTTCTGTATGCTATTTCGCGGGATATCTCCTGACCGAGAACATAGAATCTGGTGCTCTTGAATTTATCTTCGGCGCGCTCTATCTTGCGCTGCTGCGGCGTGATATTGCGCAGGGTCACTTCATGCATATTGCCGTCGTCGAGCACGAACGCCTGAGTCAGGCATATGCCGCCTTTGCCGAGCATCTGAGCGCGGACATAGCAGCCGATGTTCTGCGACGCGGCGATGAGATCGATTTTTTCGCCCTCAGCGATTATTTTGCCGTTTGATATCCACTGCACGCGGTTATAATTTTTGCCCTCGATGCTTATGCTCTGCTCATCTTCATTCACGGTTATGCGCGTGACGGTCGGATATTCGCCCTCGCCGACAAAATCTTTACCGAGCTCATATACAGCGCGCCTGCCGACAGAGAAAAATGTGCCGTTTTCCATGCCGTGGCGGACGGTCTGCTCCGTCCTGTCCGGCAGAATAAAATCCATGAAACTCGTGTCGATATCGGAGAGCACATGGGCGTCGCTGTTCGCGAAGCCCCAGACATTCCTGCCGCTCGGTATGACCGCCGAAAGCAGTTCATCCCAGAGTATGCGGTCGGCGCAGGTAACGGTATCGATGCGGTTGAACGCCTCGATGCCGAGGCACGACGGATATCTTTTTAATATATCGGCGAACAGCTCAATATTCTTTTTCTCGTGAGCGTGATTCACATCGACATAGGATTCGAGCCAGTCGCCGGGGTGGTTTATGACGGAGAGCCCGCCGCTCTCGGCGACGCCCTTGACCGGCCCTTCAAAGTCGTTTTCGTGCCCGACGAGTCCCTGACCGTATTCGGTGAAAAAGCCGTTGACATGCGCTTTTGTGAACACGGCGGTGTTTATCTCGATTCCGTATCTTAAATCGGTCATGCCGCGCCCGCGGTTTTTGTATGTGCCGTCGAGTATCGCGCCGTATTCCTCGTCGCTGAGCCATGTCGGCTTTTTTATAATGGAGCTGACTGAGAGCACGGGGATGCGGCGGGGCTTCTGATTCCAGCCGTGGTTCACGACCCCGTGGTCGGTCATGGCGAGAATGTCAAAGCCCGCGTCGTAATATGCCTTTATCATGTCCGAAAAATCGACCTGCGCGTCGCTCGCGGTCGAGTGCGTGTGCAGATTGGTTTTGTAATGATGCCAGCTGTCCCAGTCAACGCCGGCATAGGGGTTTATTATCTTGAATTTTTTCAAAGTGAGCACCTCTTGAAAGCAAATTTATCTGCTCTTATATTACAGAAATTTAATCTTTTTGTCAACGCACACTATTGCTTATATCGGCGGCGGAGGTTATAATAATATCAACGAGAAATCGGGAGGAGATACGAATGAAAGCTTTTATGGACAAGGATTTTCTGCTTGAGAGCGACACCGCGCGCGAGCTTTTCGCCGCAGCTAACGAGATGCCGATATTCGACTGGCACTGTCACCTGTCGCCCAAGGAAATATATGAAAACCGTGCGCCCGAGGATATAGCATGGCTCTGGCTCGCGGGCGATCACTACAAGTGGCGCGCGATGCGCTCCTGCGGCGTTGAGGAAAAATACATCACGGGCGACGCCTCTCCGCGCGAAAAATTCATGGCGTGGGCGAAGATAATGCCGTATCTTCTCGGCAACCCGCTCTATCACTGGACTCACCTCGAGCTTCATAGATATTTTGACATATATGAGCCGCTGAGCGAAAAGACGGCGGAGGATATCTGGAACCGCGCGAACGCGAAGATAGCGGCGGGCGGATTCACCCCGCGCGAGCTTATTGAAAACTCGAATGTCGTGTGCCTCTGCACAACGGACGACGCGGCAGACAGCCTCGAATATCACAAGCTCATCGCCGAGGACAAGAGCTTCAAATGCCGCGTTATCCCGGCGTTCAGACCCGACAAGGCGCTCGGCATCGAGCTGCCCGGCTACCGTGACTGGGTGAAGGCTCTTGAAAAAGCTTCGGGCGAAAAAGTCGACAGCTACGAAAAGCTCGAAGAAGTGCTCCTGAGCCGAATCGACCTGTTTGAAAAGATGGGCTGCCGCGCGAGCGACCACGCATTCACCCGCGTGCCCTATAAGCGCGCCGACGCGGCGGAGCTCGACAGAGTGTTCAAAAAGGCTCTCGGCGGCGAGGAGCTGAGCGAATGTGAAGTTGACGAATACAAGACCGAGCTTATGCGCTTCTTTGCAAAAGAATACGCGCGCCGCGGCTGGGGCATGGAGATACACATCGGCGCAACGCGCAACAACAATTCGCGTATGTTCAAATCTCTCGGCCCGGACAGCGGTTTCGACTCGATAGCCGACCACGAGGTTGCGGACAATCTTTCGCGCCTGCTCGACTCCCTCGATGTTGAAGATCTTCTCCCAAAGACCATACTCTTCACGCTCAACCCCAAGGACAACTATGTTCTCGGCGCGATGCTCGGCAACTTCCAGAATTCGCAGGCGGCATCGAAGATTCAGTTCGGCTCGGCGTGGTGGTTCAACGACAACATTGACGGCATGCGCGAACAGATGAAAGCGCTCGCGAACACCGGCGTGCTTTCTAAGTTCGTCGGCATGGTGACGGATTCGCGCTCGTTCCTGTCCTATCCTCGCCACGAATATTTCCGCCGCATACTCTGTGATCTTATCGGCAGCATGGTCGAGCGCGGACTCTATCCCGCTGATATGGACACGCTCAAGAAGATAGTCTGCGACATCTCGTTCAACAACGCGAAGGAATATTTCGGCATATGAAAGTAAAGCGCGGGTTACTTTACACCGCCTCGCATGAGTGGGTCGATTTCATGCCCGACGGCACGACGCGGGTCGGGATATCCGACTTCGTGCCGCAAAAGCGCGGGAAGATATCTTTTCTGAACCTCTGCGACGAGGGCGAATACTATCAGTCCGGCGAGGTCATCGGCGACGCCGAGGCGTTCAAGGGCGTTTGGGATATCTCCGCGCCGATAAGCGGGACCGTTTTGAGAATAAACGACGACTTGCTCGACGACCCGCAGAGCATAAACAGCGACCCATACGGCTCATGGCTCGCCGAGTTCGGTGATGCCGAGCGAGGGGCTAAGCTCATGACGGCGCAGGAATACTGCAAATATCTCGGAAAAGAAGCCGAAATGATATAATAAAATAAAGCCGGACGGAGAAAAATCCGTTCGGCTTTTGTTTTAGCTCAATTTTTTAAATCCCGCTTCGTTGACCCGTCGGGTGACATATTCGTCCGACAGATTGTAGACCAGCGTTCCGATTTTTGCGTATTCGTCGGAATCCTCGTCTCCGCAGAGCATTGCGAATCCCTTTCCGATGTTTGCGCTGATGTTGAACGCCTTTCTGACAGCGAGATAATATATCGAAAACGAAGCGCCCTCCATGACATTGTCATAGAAACCTTCGCTCAGGTCGTCGTACATGGCGTTTACCGCCTCGTTCGAGATGACCGGCGGCAGCAGACGGTGGAGAGTCAGCTGCGCGGTGAACAGCATGAGCACGCGCGCCTGATAGAGCACATTTGACGGCAGCTCCTGCGGGTCGACTCCGCCTTTTGCCTTTATGTCTATCCCGCCGAGCTTCGCCGCGTTTTCGGGCGTGAACTGCGCGAGACTCCTGCCGAGCTTGCGTGCGCGGCGGAGATTGCCGTTTGAGCGCTGGGCGTCAAGCTCCTGTACGGCGTGCAGTATATCCTGGCTGAGGTCGGTTGATTCCTCAGCCTGTTCTTTCTTTTCGTTTGACGGATGGAATACTTTGATATCCTTATCCTCTTCGGGACGCATTGCGATCCCTCCTAACTTATTTGGCGCGCTTTTTGAGCATCGTCTTGTAGTCGCTGAGCGCCTTGAAATCGGCGGCGGGCGTAGCAAAATCGCCGACGCTGACGGTGCCTTTGTTGTACATTCCGCTGAAGTCCGAGCCGCCTATTGCGAGGAGCTTGTGAGTCCTTGCGTAGTCGAGCATATCGTTCTGCTGCTCTTCGTTGCTCGACGGGCACCAGACCTCGATGCCGTCGATGCCGTATTTTACATAGCGGTCAAGCCCGGGCACGCTGTTATATTTGTACGGGTGAGCGAGGACAGCTATGCCTCCCGCGCCGTGAATGGCGTCGATAACTTCTTTTACGCCGACGAACTTCGGCTCTACTATAATATTTTTCGGGCTGTCGGGGCTGAAAAGTTCGTTATATATATCGCCGTGAAAATCCTGAGTGATGCCGCATTCGACGAGTGCGTGCATAATGTGTTCCTCGAAGATTCCGGTCGAACCGGCGGCACATTTCATGACAAGCTCGGCGGAGATAGGATAACGCTGAGCCGCCTTGAGAATCATATACTGCCCCGCTTTTTTGCGCGCGGCGTTGTTCTTGTGGCAGAGCTCCTCGAGCCTGTCCGGACTGTCGCAGAAGTAACCGAGAATATGTACCTGACGGCCGGTTTCGGCATCCGATGCGGACAGCTCAACGCCTGGGACAACGGTCACTCCGCGTCTTGCGGCGATGATCCTGCCGCGGACGGAACCCGCCTGGCAGTCATGGTCTGTGATAGAAATGGTATCGACGCCGCGTTTTTTTGCGAGCATAATAAGGTCATCAATACCCATGGAACTGTTTGATAACTTCGTGTGACAGTGTAGATCAACTGACAAAATAAATCCTCCCTTGGAAATAAGACCCGGCAATGACCAAAGCCGCATTGTCAACGAAAGTGAACCGTGTATATCCGATTGCGGCGCACGGGTCTGTGCGTGTATCTAAAGCGCATAATCCCTCAATATATCTTTTATTATACTCTTTTTTGCCGCTTTCTGCAAGCGGATTTCGAGATTTTATTTTCCGGTAATCATGCGCTAACCGAAAAATAACACGTAAAAAGCATCATAACAAAAAATATATAAAAATATTCCGCAGAAAACGAAATGATTTCGGGATGTAAAATTTAAGTTGCTTTGCATAGTCGGGCGAGATATGGTATAATCTACAAAGAATCGAAAGGGGGCGAAAGCTTGGAGCGCGTATTTATAGGCATGAGCGGCGGGGTCGACAGCTCCGTTGCCGCGGCTCTGCTCAAAGAGCGCGGATATGACATCGTGGGCGTGACCCTACGATTAAAGCCCGGCGACGGCGCGGACGGCGACATTGAGGACGCGAAAAATGTGGCGAAGGCTCTTAAAATAGAGCACTGCGTACTCGACCTGCGCGGCGAGTTCAAAGAAAAAGTCATGGACTATTTTGCCGCCGAATATCTGCGCGGAGCGACTCCGAACCCCTGCGTCGTCTGCAACAGAGAGATAAAGTTCGGCGCGATGCTCAAGTTCGCCCTCGAAAACGGCGGCGATTATGTCGCGACGGGACACTATGCCTCGCTCGACAAAAGCGGCGAACATACAAAACTCATGCGCTCAGACAGCGCGAAAGATCAGAGCTATTTTCTCTGCATGCTCTCGGAGTTTCAGCTCGCTCACGCGATGTTCCCGATAGACGGGATGGAGAAGAGCGCTATACGCGCCCTTGCGGAGAAATTTTCTCTGCCGGTCGCGCAGAAAAAGGACAGCCAGGAGGTCTGCTTTATTCCCGACAACGACTATTCATCATTCATCCGCTCGCACGGATTCAAAGACATGGGCGAGGGCGATTTTCTCGACACTCAGGGCAATGTCATCGGCAGGCACAAGGGTATAATGAACTACACCGTCGGTCAGCGCAAAGGGCTCGGCGCGTTCGGCCGCCCGATGTTCGTCACGCGCATCGTGCCGGAGCAAAACGCGGTTATCCTCGGCGAGAACGGCGCGCAGTATGCAAAGGAATTTACGGTCGAGGGCATAAACGCGATAAGCGCGCAAATGAGCGACAGCTGCGACTGCGATGTCAAGATAAGATTCAGAGCCCCCGCGGCGCCCGCGCATGTTGAATTCGACTCAAAAAATACGGCGCGCGTCACATTTTTTGAAGAACAGAGATCGGTCACTCCCGGGCAGTTTGCGGCGTTTTATATCGGCAATGAAGTAATCGGCGGCGCCAAAATCGCAGGGGTTGAAACACAGCGAATTTTGTGATATAATATAACATAAAGGGAAAATAAAGGGAGGAAAGAGGGAATATGCCGGATTCGCTCATAACGAAAAGGGCGCTCGCTTCGTCACTCAAGGAACTGATGAAAACCCAGTCCCTGACGAAGATAAGCGTCGGAGACATATGCGAAAAATGCGGGATGAACCGCAAGAGCTTTTATTATCATTTCTGCGACAAATATGATCTTGTCAACTGGATATTCGACACGGAGTTCAGCGAGATTCGCAACCGACCGGATCATATTGCGAACTTTGAGGATATATGCGAATATTTTTATTCCGACCGCGAGTTTTATCGCAGTGCGCTTCAGATAACCGGGCAGAACTCGTTCAGGGACTATTTCCGCATGCAGATTCACCCGGTGCTCAAGGAGCTTGTCGGCAATCTTTTTGACAGCGAAGAGGACACGGAATTTCTCGTGACATTCCTCGCCGACGGCACGGTCTCGACTCTCATCCGCTGGCTCAACAGCTCCGACCCGGAGCCGCCGGAGGAGATGGCGCGCAGAGTCAGGCGCACCATGGTGGTGATATCCCAGGCGATCGTCACAACATATGAGGAAGAAGAAAGAAAAGCGGCAAAAGAATAACAAAAAGCGGAGGCTGAAGCAGTCTCCGCTTTTACTTTATTTTTCAGTATATCTGCACTTGGGATAACCCGAGCACCCATAAAAATTGCCGTATTGCCCATGCCTCAGCACGAGCGGTTTCTTGCAGTACGGGCAGACGCGGTTCTCCCTTTCGGTCTGCACCTTCTGCCGATACGCCTTCACATCCTCCTTGTGCGCTCTTCGGGCTTCTTTTCCCTGTTCCTGATTTTCCTTGATATAATCATATATTTTTCTCGTATCCGCCGGGCTAAGCTTAGTTTCGTTCGCTTTCAAAAACATCTTCATCGCCCTGTTCATGGCGGGTAAGCTTGTGCAGACGACCGTATCGACTCTGTCGGATCTGTTCACATTAGACACCTTGCAGTCATCACACAGCATCAGCACAACAGAGTAGAACTCGACTTTAGCAAAATCAGAGAGCATCTTTTTGAGATATTCTACATGCTTTTTGTTCTGCATAATCGGATTGTAGAAATCATACCTGTGCCCGCCGAGGTAATACTGCCAATCCCTCTTTCGCCCATCGCCGTATATTTTAGCGTCGCTGAAAGTCTTTACTTCTACGACATAAATTCCGCTTGCGGCAATTATTATCAGGTCTATCTGGGATTTATGCTCGTCTTTTCCGTCGATAAGCACATCATGCAGAACATATGCATCCGAGAACACCGTCTTGCTGTAATAGGCGGCGAGCCGTTCGCCAAAGCCGCCCTTGACAGCATTGAGGTCGGGAAGTTTTTCAATCAGGCTTATTTTTTCACATTTCCGAGCAATCTTTCAAGCTCTTTAAGTTCATCGGGAGTCAGGCGGGATTTATCCATGAGCACGACATTGTTATCAAGGCGCACGAGATAGATATATCCGTCCTGTTCGCCCCATCGGTCGAAAGCCGACCAGTTGTTTTTGCCCGTGCCGAGCGGCGAAGTTATCGCCACGCCGTCATCGTCAATGACATATTCAAAAGTTCCGCCCAAAACAGCATTGTTTTTCTTTTTCATAACCTTTTGCATTATGCTAAGCTGAAATTTTTTAGAAAACAAAATTATCAGCAGAAAAAGCACTGCAAAGCCGAGCAGCAGGAATCCGTTATCAACAACACCGCGTACGAACATCCACACGGCGAACGCCGCATATATGACACAGAGAACCGCCGAAACTGCAGAAGTCACCTTGCGCCTTTTCAGATTGTTCGGCGTGTTGAGCGAAATTTCTGCGAGGATTTTCTGCTCCTTTTCGCCGGGTTCGGTCTTGTATCTTACCATGTTTTCACCCCTTATTTAAGCTTATGGACAAACAGTCCGCTCAGAAGCTTCGGCTCGAACCAAGTTGATTTCGGCGGCATTATCTTGCCTGCGTCGGCTATATCCATAAGGTCGTCAACGGTCGTCGGGAACATCGAAAATGCGAGGCACATGTCGCTCTGCGCCCTGCGCTCGAGCTCTTTAAGACCGCGTATGCCGCCGACGAAGTCTATTCTCTTGTCTGTACGCGGGTCGTCTATTCCGAGCACGGGAGAGATGAGATTCTGCTGAAGTATCGAAACATCGAGCGCTGCGACCGGGTCGGACGCATCGAAAGTGCCGTCCTTTGCGGTGAGCTTGTACCACTTTCCACCGAGGTACATTCCGAAGGTTTGCTTCTCCTGCGGCTTATAAGGCGACGCGGGCGCGGATTCAACGGTAAAGCTTTCGCTTATTTTTGCTATAAACTCGTCCTGAGTCAGACCGTTTAGGTCTTTTATGACTCTGTTGTAGTCCATTATCGCAAGCTCGCTCTGCGCGAACAGCACGGCGAGGAAGAAGTTGAACTCCTCATTTCCGGTATAACCGGGGTTCTGCTCCCTGCGCTTTTTGCCGACTTTGACAGCCGAGGCGGCGCGGTGATGGCCGTCCGCGATATAGAGCGAATCGATGCCCGCGAAGAGAGACGAAAGTTTCTTTATCGTCTCGGGGCAGTCGATGACCCAGACCGTCTGGGCGACGCCGTCGGAGACAAAATCGTAGACCGGCTCATGCTCCGCCTGCCACGCCTTGACGATATCGCCGACCGTGGCGTTGTCTCTGTAGGTCAGGAAAATAGGTCCTGTGTTCGCGTCGCAATAATCGACATGATTTATTCTGTCCTGCTCCTTGTCGGCGCGGGTCAGCTCATGCTTTTTTATGACATTGTTCATATAGTCGTCTATCGACACACAGCCGACAAGACCCGTCTGACTTCTGCCATCCATTATCTGACGGTATATGTACATGCAATCCGACTTGTCCTGCTTGCAGATACCGTCGGTTTCGAGCTTTTGGAGATTTTCCGCCGCCTTGTTGTAGACAGCTTCGGAATAGAGCTCTGTGCCGACGGGCAAATCGACCTCCGCCTTGTCAACATGGAGGAACGAATAGGGATTGCCCTTTACCATCTCGCGGGCTTCATCGCTGTTCATAACATCATAGGGAAGAGCCGCAACACGCGATGCATATTCGGGGATGGGTCTTACTGCCCTGAAGGGCTTGAATACTGCCATAATGAGACTTCCTTTCTTGAGCTTAATTACATTTTGCCCGTCTTTTTGCCGCCGAGCTTTATGCCCGAGAGCACATTGGTGTCGAACGAATAGGTTATCGTTTCGCGCTCGCGTTCACGCTTCATGGCGAGCGATATCATCTCGTCGATAAGCTCGGTATATTTGACTCCAAGAGGCTCCCAGAGGTAGAACGAGAGCGAGCCGGGAATCGTGTTTATCTCGTTGAGCCAGACCTTACCGGTCGAGGCGTCAATCATAAAATCTATACGCGACACGCCGCTGCAGCCGAGCACTCTGAACGCCTTGACCGCCATCTCGCGTATCTCGTTTTCGGTCTCTTTCGGGATGTCGGCGGGGATTCTGCGCTGGGTCGACGCCATGCCCTTTGAGCCGGATTTAGAAGCGTTGCCGATATATTTATCCTCATAGCTCAGTATATCCGTTGCATTGAGCGGCTCTTCGCAGACGGAAGCGCGCGCCGAATGTCTGTCGCCGAGAACGGAGCAGTTTATTTCGCGCAGGTTCTCTATCGCGGGCTCGACAAGGACTCTGTCCGCATAGTCGAACGCGTTCGAGAGCGAATTTTCAAGTCCGTCGGTGTCATGCGCCTTGCTGATACCGATGCTCGAACCGAGGTTTATCGGCTTGACGATAACGGGATAGCTGAATTTCTTTTCGATATCCGCAATTATCTTTTCCGGGTCGGCGTCATAGTCCTCCGCATCGACGCAAACGCAGTCGAGCACGGGGATGCCGTTATCCTTAAAGACGGTCTTCATAACATATTTATCCATTCCGACCGCCGACGAGATAACATCACAGCCGACATACGGAAGATTGAGCATCTGTAGATAGCCCTGCAAAGTGCCGTCCTCGACATTCGTGCCGTGGACTATCGGGAACGCGACGTCGATATAATCAATAACATCCTTTGCAAAAGCCTTGTGCGGATATCTGACTATCAGCGTGCGGTCGCCGTCGTTGACGAGATTAACGCGCGTGCTCTCCGCGATAAGCGCATTTATATTTTTATAAGCCTCGATCTCGCCGATATGCTCGCCGACATACATCTCGTTGTTCTTTGTGATATAAATCGGGATAACATCGTATTTGTCTTTATCTACCGCGTGGATCGCCTGGATGGCGGAAATGACGGAAATCTCATGCTCAACGCTTCTGCCGCCGAACATGACTGCAAGCTTTATCTTCATAGGAATACCCCCATTAATAATTGTCGGGAAGGTCGTTTTCAAGCAGGACGATCTTCTTTTTATCCGTTCTTATCGCGCCGACCTTTGCGAGCGCATCGCCGAGCGCGGAAGACACAAATATGTGCGACTCGTCAAAGCCTGCCTCGACAAGACCTTTGTATATGCTCTTCGTCTGCCTTTCGCCGACAAGGGCAACATAGTCGCAGACTGCGGCGGCGTTTCTGCCGAATTCGCAGTTGTATTCCTCCTGCTTGTCGCCAAGCTCGACCATGCCGGGCGTGACAAGAATCTTCTCGCCCTCGAAGAAGCTCAGAGTCTCAAGCGCCGCTTTCGTGCCGCTCGGGTTTGAGTTATACGAATCGTCTATAAGCGTCATGCCGACGCGCTTTGATAGCTCGAGGCGGTGCGGCACGGATTCGAGGCGGCGCACCTGCGGGCGCAGCTCGGCGAGCGAGATGCCCAGCTCATGCGAAACGGCTATCGCGCCGAGGATATTCAGGCAGTTGTGGGTGCCGATGAGCTTTGTCGTGAACTCCTCTTTTTCGCCGTCGGGCGTTGTGACTTCAAAAGTAGTGCCCTTGTCGCCGACGCTGATAAGCTTTGCTTTATACTTGCTGTCGGAATTGAGTCCGTAAGTTATCGCGCCGTCGGGCGCTCTTTCGGCTATATATTCATTGTCGCCGTTCAAAAACAGCATGCCGTCCTTCGGCAGTGCGTCGGCGAGCTCGAACTTCGTGTTGATAACATTCTGAAGAGACTTGAAGCTCTCGAGATGCTGAGGGCCTATCGAGGTTATTATGCCGTGCTTCGGGTGGACTATATCGCACAGCTCTTTGATATCGCCGACATATTTCGCGCCCATCTCGCAGATGAATATTTCATGCGTCGCTCTGAGCGAACCGCGCACGGTCTTGACGACGCCCATGGGAGTGTTGTAACTCTCGGGGGTCATGAGGACATTGTATTTTGCCTTGAGAAGAGTGTTGAGGTAGAACTTGACGCTCGTTTTGCCGTAGCTTCCGGTGACGCCGATAACTGTAAGATTCGGGCAGGCGGCGAGCATTTTTTTCGCGTCGTTCGTGTAATATCTGTTTATCGAAAGCTCGATAGGCTTATTTATAATATTGGCGAGGATTATGACAAACGGCGAAGCTGCGGCAACAAGACCGACGACAAGCGCCGTTATGCGCCCGGATGCGAACACCGCGAGCAGGACGGTCATTGCAACATAGAGCACCGCGACGGTGACGAGCATACGCTTGACTCTGGGGGTATATTTCAGCGGCTTTTTCGCTTTCTTAGGCTTATAGAACAGGCACGCGAGCAAAATGAACACGGCGCAGACTATCATGCCGGCATTCTTCCCGCAGATAACGCCGATAATCGCTCCGATAAGCGGCAGAGCGAGCGGCACTACCTTGCCGCGGTTCTTGAGCATCCAGTGCCACTGATCGTCGGCGCGGTATGAATTCAGCTGGAACATATGCATATAAAACAGCGTCGAGAGCACTGCGAACAGCCAAAACGCCGCAAAAATAAGCACTTCGGAAAATATCGTCATTTAAAAGATCAATCCTTTCACAAAAGCTGTCGTGTCGGTCAGTCTATCTCCATGAACGATGCGAGCACCTTGTTGAAGGTGAACTGCTGTTCAAGGAACGAATAGTGTCCGCAGTTCTTGAGGGTGACGAGTCCGGCGTCGGGCATGAGCTGCTCCATCAATTTCGCGTCGCTCAGCGGCGTTGCGTCGTCGTTCTCGCCCCATACCAGCAAAACGGGCATCTTCATATTCGGCATATATTCCACGAGATCCTCGTTGACCGTGTTGACAAGCGTTTGGCGCATAACAGGCGTTGCGCTGTTGTAGTCGGCAGAGCCGTGGCTGCGGCGGAACTCCTCGAGTGCGTCGGGGAACAGCGCCTTTACGGGCGCAGTTTCAAGAATCTTTCTGCCTATTTTATAGTTGCGCTGTCTTATCTTCTGCGCCGCCGTCTTTTTCGGCCTGACTCCCGCCGAATCGACCAGAATGACCTTTTCGATCTCAAACGGCAAATCGCGGCTCGCCATTTTTATGATGACCCTGCCGCCGAACGAGTGGCCGAGGAAAGTCACCTTCTTTGGCGCGAACGGCTCAAGAAATTTCAGCACGAAATCGACATAATCATCAACGCGCCAGGGCTCCTTCGGCTCGTCGGACAGCCCGAAGCCGGGCATGTCGGGCGCGACAACATGATATTTGCGCGCGAGCAGTTCGGACATATTCTCAAAAAGCTCTATGTTCGAGCCCCAGCCGTGCAGCAGAACCACAAGCTCGCCCGAGCCTTTGTCCATGTAGTTTATTTTCAGCGAATCAACATTTGTCTGCAACAAAAACACTCCTAAAGCAGTAGTGACAGTATATGCCAGTATAATCTTCTATATTATAGCACAGCAAAGCCGAAAATTCTATCATATTTTGAGGTTTATTTTGAGCCGCAAAACAAAACACCGCCGCCTGCGATGTCGCAGACGGAGTTTCCTTGACTGCCGCATTGTGGGTATGATATAATTCTTTCAGTGCAAAGGAGGTGGTCGGGCTGAAGTATATAATCGAAACTATCCGCGGCGCATGGATGCTGCTCGGATTTACGGTCGGAGGATCGTTGGTAGGGCTGCTGCTCACTATGTCGGTTTTCAGAGACATCATTGAGTCGATTTTCATCGACGGACTGACGGAGAAAGAGTATCTTGACTACCTGCGGCGGACCGAGCGCAGAAAATATTCCGCGCGCAAAATGGTGCGCATGTACAAAGAGCGTCCGCGCAAATTCAGTTCGAGCATCATGACATATCGCACAGTGAGCTTCGTGTTTCTGGCGATTCACCTGATTCTCACCGCCGCTATAATAATCTGCACCTTTCTGCCGATTCATTTCGGGGCGCGGCAGGCGCTCGGGCTGATGGCGGCAAATCTGATTATAGGCGGAATACTCGAAACTTTATATAAGCGACTGTCAAGCCAAACCGCCGCCGGAGACAAACGCATCGGCGGAAGATCGGCGAGTTATACGAAAAATCTGTTCAAATAAAATGACCCTCGGCGCAGCATTTGCGTCGGGGGTCTTTATGAAATTACGGAGGATTTTACTGATGATATCTTGTGTTTTTTGAAATTACAATTTGTCCTGCGGCAATCAGCAGAATGCCGATCAGCGCAAGCGGAAGATAGAATTCCAGGCAGTTTTCCGCCGTGGCAGAGTTAAGGTCATAGCAGAAAGGGAAGATCGGATGGCTGCGATAAATGAGCATTCCACCGAGCGAGTAGATAAACAGCGTCATGAGCGTGATGGCTGTCGAATGGGTCAGGAACATCAGAAAATAGACCAATCCGAAACAGAATATGCCGCTGAGCAGCAGGCGAAGAAACGCAAACAAAGATATCCCCGCAACCGCGTTCATGATTATATAGAACGGCGCCGCCGAAACGGCAAACAGCAGATAAAATAGAATTGCATCCGGCAGGAATCCGCGCCTGTTGTGGAGAAACAGGACTTCGCAGCCGTCCGCCTCAAAATATTCGCGCACGCCGAATATAACCCACCAGACGGAGAGCACCGAAAAAACGCCCTGCGAAAACTGCGATACGAACGAGCGCAGCTCTTCCGCGTTGCCGTTTCTTCTCTGTACAATACACAGCGGCAGAGCCAGCACATAAATCGCCGCTATCGGAACGGGCATGAGGGCGCCCATATTTTTGATCAGATATTTTTGTCTCTGAAGCAACAGCTTCATATTCCTTTGAGCGCGCATATGTATCCGTCCTCAACGTTCGGCTTGACGGGCGCAAAGTCCTGCGGCGCACTGCTGACAAGGCGCAGGTAGTACTTTCCGTCGCTGTCGAACTGCTTCTGCTTATAATAAGGCTCTTTGAATTTCGGCAGGTCGTCCATATCTATGATATATGTTTTGCCCTCGGCGCACGCTGCCATCTCCTCGCGCGTGCCGCTTTTTATTATCTTGCCGTCTCGCATTACCGCGACCGTTTCGCACACTGCATGGACATCTTCGACAATATGCGTCGAGATAAGAATTATTTTATCTTTCTTTATCTCGGAAATAATGCTCTGAAAGCGCAGGCGTTCCTCGGGATCGAGTCCCGCGGTCGGCTCATCAAAAATGAGAATATCCGGGTCTCCGAGCAGAGTCTGGGCTATTCCCGCGCGGCGAACCATTCCGCCGGAGAGCGCCTTGACCTTCTTTTCGGCGCAGTCGGTGAGGTTAACTAACCCGAGTGCTTTTTCAACTCCCTCGCGCGCCGACTTGTCATCGAGCCCCTTCATGTTGGCTATGAGCAGCAGCATCTCGTTCAGAGTCAGGTGCTGATACATCCCGAATTTCTGCGGCAGATAGCCGACATGGCGCGAAAAACTTTTGTCCTTTTCAACCGGCTTGCCGTTATAGAAAATGTGCTCGCCCTTGACATTATAGAGCCCTGTTATGCAGCGCATGAGCGTTGTTTTGCCCGAGCCGTTCGGTCCGAGCAGGCCGTATACGCCATTCGTAAACTCAAATGACAGGCAGTCGACCGCCGCTTTCTTTCCGAATTTATAAGTAAGTCCGTCAATTTTCAACATTTTCAGTACCTCTGTTCAGATCGTCAATGAATTCGTCGGGCGTGCGTGTGTCGCTCTCGTCATAAAGATATTTGTCTATAGCTTTTCTGCAATATTCGTCGCCGTACTTATCGGCCGCCGCCTCCACGCGGACATAACGGGTGTTCATACCCATGCTTTTATCATCCGCCGCATATTCAGCAAACTTACCGCGCATATATTCAAAAATATAAGCCTGCAAGCCGAAATCCCCTCTGCTTTCCGGAACCTGTGACAGGAAATAGTCCATTTCTATCCCCTTCAAAGATACACCGGTGAAAACAAGCGTATCTCCATAATCGCGCATGGAAACACCATCATACAACTGCGTTACCATTACCGTATTAAACGATCTGTCATATTTCTGCATCAGGTTTGAAAAAACTTTCTTTATTTCATTGACATCCATATCGACATATGTATAGACAAGGTTCGTGTCGCCTATTTTATCCTCTTTATAGAATCCGCCGACAATTGTCAGTCCGGTGGTTTTGCCGGAAAACATATTTTTCCCGGTGCGGTCAAGGTTTGTGAAAAACTTCTTGCGGTTTTTAATTTTTACATTGAACTGCGTCGGCTCGTCAAGCGTCAAATGCTCATATCCGTCAGCATCAGCACACACTACATAGCCTGCGCGGGGATAATAAGCAAATGTTCCCGGCAGAGCCGCGCCCTGTCCGTTGCTGTAGTGTGTATTTGAATATCCGTCGTAGCTGAATGTGAGCGACGAAGTCTCACCCGCCGACTCAACCTCTATCCAATCGCCGGTCTGCTTGAATTTCAGCGCCCTGCCGCTCTCATCCTTGACTTCTTTGACTTTGTATCCGTGATAGAGCGTAAAGCCGTAGATATCCAAATCGCTCGGGGACACCGAGACCTTGACCTCGGCATGAAGCACATTGCTGAGCTTCAATTCCATATCGTATGAAGTTATTTTGAACTCGGGGCAAGCATCCGGAGGGGATGTTTTATTTATAATGTAATATCGAATTTCCCCACCGACTTCTTCCGTGCTTTCTATATCTTCAATATTATCGGAATTGTTCTGAAGGACAATTGGAGCGCAGCACAGTCCAAGAGTCAAGCATGCAACGCCCAAAACAAGGAAGTGCTTACCATAACGGTTTCGTGCGAAGAAGAAAAGAAGCAACGCACAAAGCACCAATATCCACATTAAAAAAGCAAACAATCTATACGGTCTAAGCGAATAACCGTAAGCGATATTAGGTGTATAAAAAAATGACGACGGCGTCATAAAAGGGAAAACTCTTAACCATCTGTTTGCGGATATACCAGTGGAATAATATAAATCCGCGCAGAAGCCATTTACCGCAGGGCTCGAAAAGAAAGTAATAACAAGCAATACGATATATGACAAGCCTCTTTTGGCGCATGTTGCAAGTACAGCCCCGAGCAGCGTTCCAATAAACGGTATAACCACAAAAGCTATCACAACATGTGCAAGTGCATGAAATGTTGCAGCTGCTCCGTCTCCGCAAACGATACCCACCACAATAAAAAATAGCAAATTCAAAATAAAACAAGGTATCGACAAAGAAATCATAACCAGAATTCTAGCACCGATTGTTTTGACTCGCCCAAATTTTATCGCCGAACAACATTCATCAAATCCGACCGAAGAATCCATTCTGCCGAATTCATAGCTTATAAACGCAAAGAATACAAAATAGATGAGACTAACCACCAATGTAAAACACAAGCCAAAGAATATTTCTTTATATATCAGCGAATTTACAAACGAATATACACTCCATGCAAAAGTTGGCAAAAAATATATAATATATGCTATTTTCAGGACGGGATTTTTTCTGAATTCATTAAAGAAAAGTAAATATTTTGTTTTCAGCATTGACACACCTTTTGCTTGTGCGGCATTTATCAAAGATAAATGCCGCACAAGTTCAATTAAAATATTACAGCATTTCCGACTGCTACTGTCTTATCGTACCCTCGGCTGTGCATCCATAGGCTCTCACTCCATCCGGATTGAGTACAAGCTTCCAGTAATGTTCTTCTGTGAGTTTTTTTGTCTCGGTGTCTCCGATTGAAGTTCCTCGGCTTAATCTGATTTCCGATTTAGCTCCATTAATCCAAAAGCCACCTTTCTTATATTTAGGAAGAACATGAACTACGCGCGCTGAGGTTTTATCACTTGAAGCCGTTATAATTTTCCATGAACCATACACAAGACCGCTTTCGGCAATCGTCTGCGTAGAATCCAAATGTACCGACTTCACTACCGCAAATGCCGAGCTGCTAAGCATGGCGACGAGAACCATCGCACAGAGAACAATTGATAACGCTTTTTTCATAGAGCGAATCCTCCTTTGTAATTTCGTATAAATTTTGTTTCAATGCATTGTCACAATCACATAATAGCATACGTCAAATTTTATTTCAAGCAAAATGTCATTGAAAGTCACATTTTGTATCTTTGAACAAATTTTTATACTGAACTTTGTATGCTTTCACAAAAAAATTATCTTGTCAATTTTTAATATTTTCAGTACCTCTGCTCAAATCGTCGATAAACTCGTCGGGAGTGCGCGTATCGCCTTCGTCATAGAGATATTTGTCTATCGCCTCGCGGCAATATTCGTCGCCATACTTTGAAGCGGCTTCTTCTATGCGGACATAGCGAGTGTTCATACCTATGCTTTTGTCACCCGCCGCATAGCTTGCAAATGTATCGCGCATATATTCAAAGACATAAGCCTGCAAGCCGAAATCCCCTCTGCTTTCGGGAATCTGTGACAGGAAATAGTCCATTTCTATCCCCGTCAAGGACATGCCGGTAAAAACAAGCGTATCCCCGTAATCGCGCAGGTATTTGCCTTCACGCAACTCGGCGACCATAATAGTATTAAACGATCTGTCATATGTCTGCATCAGATTCGAAAACACTTTCTTTATTTCATTGACATCCCTGCCGACAGATGTATAGACAAGGTTCGTGTCGCCTATTTTATCCTCTTTATAGAATCCGCCGACAATTGTCAGTCCGGTGGTTTTGCCGGAAAACATATTTTTCCCGGTGCGGTCAAGGTTTGTGAAAAACTTCTTGCGGTTTTTAATTTTTACATTGAACTGCGTCGGCTCGTCAAGCGTCAAATGCTCATATCCGTCAGCATCAGCACACACTACATAGCCTGCGCGGGGATAATAAGCAAATGTTCCCGGCAGAGCCGCGCCCTGTCCGTTGCTGTAGTGTGTATTTGAATATCCGTCGTAGCTGAATGTGAGTGACGAGGTCTCACCCGCCGACTCAACCTCTACCCAATCGCCGGTCTGCTTGAATTTCAGCTCCCTGCCGCTCTCATCTTTGACTTCTTTGACTTTGTATCCGTGGTAGAGCGTAAAGCCGTAGATATCCAAATTGCTTGGGGACACCGAGGCCTTGACCTCGGCATGAAGCACATTGCTGAGCTTCAACTCCATATCGTATGAAGTTATTTTGAATTCGGGGCAAGCATCCGGAGAAGTTATATTATTTCTCTCATAATAGCTGATTTCGCGACCGGCACCCTCGCTGTTCATGTCATCATATATAATATCCGAATTGCTTCTGAACACAAACGGGAGCAGACACATTCCCGCCACCAAACAAACTACAGCCGAGAACAGCCGTTTCTTTTTTCCTCGTTCCTTGGAGATATAGAAAAACAAAACGGCGCAAAGAACAAGAATCCACACTGCATAGGCAAAAATTCTGTACGGTCTGAGCGAATATCCGTATGCCAAATCAAGCGAAGCTAACATAATTGAAGGCGTCATAAACGGAAACAGGCGCGTTAATACGCTCGCCGAAAAGCCGGTTGCCTTATATATAGTGACACACCAACCGCCCGCCAGCGGAGTTGACAGAAGTGTAACCACCGCTATTATAATATATGCCGCCCCACGCTTTGCTCCGCACGCCAATACCGCGCCAAATAAAATACCTACTGTGGGAAGAATCGCGAGATTAAGAATCAAATGTACTAAGATCTGAAAAAACGCCGCTCCGACATGCCCAATAATTGCTCCGACAATCGTTGCGGCTATACTTATGATTAAAACCGGAACTGCGAGACTCATCAGCACAAATATCTTGCCTAATATCAACTGCGATTTGCCTATTTCCATTGCACGAGCACATTCGTCGAAACCCACAGCTCGATCGGAACAACAAAATTCATACGAAACGAGCGAATAAAAAACTAAATGCAAAAGACTAAGAAGTAAAACAAATTGAATGCCGCCAAAAAAAGCTTCAAAGGGAGCTTCAATAATCATTTCCAACAAAGCGAAAATTGCCACGGCAGCCGACAACAGTACATATATAATGTATATTATTTTCAATATCAAATTACTTTTAAATTCCCGAAACAACAATAAATATGTACGACGCAAAGAATCGAATCCTCCTTATTTCAGTTCTCCATCGATTTTATTGCAGAGCATTATTACATTTTCATAATAACATACGCCAAATTTTATTTCAAGCAAAAATGTCATAAGCAGTCATATTTTGTATACTTGAACAAATTTTCAGGTCAAACTTTGTTTATTCTTACAATAAAAAAAGACCCATCAAAAGATGAGTCTCAAGAAAGGTGCATTTTTAGTTACGCATCCTGAAAACTGAACAAAGGAAGCAAGTAATGAACGAAAGGAAACAAAGTCAAGCCCTCGACCTATTAGTACTGCCAAGCTAAA